>VFQS010003141.1_pt1 | contig 12801 bp, 10 predicted proteins | sample 3512361 | NCBI WGS metagenome assembly VFQS01 (sample SAMN10412375, study PRJNA504923) | tailings metagenome | isolation source: Relicate 1 Philex TSF3 active mining | place: Philippines
CTGGCTTGGGCAATAGCGTATTTCATCCCGCTGACTACACCATCCTGAATAAACGTGTAACAACCCAACGCTTGAGCCATGCTTTTTCGGTACACGGGATTAGCGGCAATCTTGGCTGGGCAGCGGCGCCAGTGTTTTTGGTCACAATCGCTAACTTAAGCAATTGGCGAATTGCATTGTTTGCGGCATCGATACTACCTATCATTGTGTTGGCAATTTTATTCATCTATCGCGATGCTCTGTTCACCGGCAACCGTCAAGAAACTACACAAACTAAACCACAGGTTAAGCCGCAAACTCAAATCACACACGAAGATCAAAGCCTGTTTCACTTCTTAAGCTTGCCAGCCGTTTGGATGTGCTTCTTGTTCTTCTTTATGATTTCTATGGGGATTGGCGGCATACAGAGTTTTTCTCCTACTGCTTTGCGAGAAATATATGGCATGTCGTTGGCATGGGCGACCGCTGGCTATACCGCTTATATGCTGACATCCGCGGTCGGCATGATTTGGGGTGGATTTATTGCGGCAAAAACCACCGACCACGATAAAACAATTACCGTCGCCTTCTCGTTTTCTGCTTTTATCGCGTTGTTGCTAGCGAGCGGTTGGGTATCGGCGAGCATGGCCGTGATATTGATGGGTGCCGTTGGGCTGGGCGCGGGGATCGCTGGACCGTCACGTGATCTACTGATTCGTGCCGCCTCTCCCAAAAATGCTACGGGACGCGTGTATGGCGTGGTGTATTCTGGACTCGACATCGGCTTGGCGTTTTCTCCCACCTTGTTTGGTGCGATTATGGATGCACATCATCCACAATGGGTGTTTGCTTGTATCGCCTTATTTCAAGCTTTAGCCATCTTTACTGCGGTTGGTGTTGGTGGCAAAACCCGTCGTAGTAAAAGACAGATCGCCTAAAGAAAAACAAACATAGGCTTACCAATACACATTTCTGAATCACTATGCTGTTACTCAATGACAGGCTTGTTGCTGTATAACAATAGTTCTGAATCGTTCCACCTGAAATGTATTCTATAAAGCTGCTCACGCATGGTAGGATTTTGCCAGCACGATATGTGCAGCAAAGCCCCCCCGCTCTCGTGGACGCTTGTTTGCCATATCAACATCAGATCACGAAAACAAAGTGTATCGCCTCGCTTGACACCACGCCAACCTCGATTGGTCAGTGCAAGTTAGGCGTTTTGTTTTGGTCGCCATCATAACGAGAACATCAGGAGAACAGTATGTCAGGCTTTTTCAGCCAAATTCATCAAATCAGTGTAAGTAAACGCTTAGGAGCACTGGTTATCGGTGCAATTCTCGGTATTTTTGCGCTCAGTTTGCTAGTGTTACAAAATGAGAAGAAAACACTACTTTCTATGCATCAAAGTAATGTCAAAAATGCAGTGGAGCTAGCAAATACCCTAGTTGAGCATTATCAAAAGCAAGTGACCGAAGGTAAAATGAACGAGGCAGATGCCAAGCAAGCAGCCTTAAATGCGGTCAAAAATATGCGCTTTGGTGATAACGGCTATCTTTGGATCAACGATACGCATCCAAGAATGATCATGCATCCAATTTTGCCGAATTTGATCGGGCAAGATCTGTCAGATAAAAAAGATAGCAAAGGAAAAGTGCTATATGTCGAAATGCGTGACATTGCAAAAAGCAAAGGCGAAGGCTATCTCGGCTTTATGTGGCCGAAGCCAAATGGCAGCACACCAGTAGAAAAATTGGCGTACTTCAAACTCAATGCGCAATGGTCATGGATTATCAGTACCGGTGTGTATATCGATGACATCGACGCTGCACTGTATAAGAGTGCGATCCAAATGTTAATTACGGTAGGCGTACTGTCATTCTTATTATTCTCACTCGGCTTCTTCATTTCACGTGGTTTGGTTAAACAACTTGGTTGCGAACCGCAGTATGCGGTGGATATTACCAGTGCGATTGCTGCTGGTGATTTAACTGTCCATATCGATTTGGATACCAATAATCAAACCAGCTTGTTGTATTCCATTTTCACCATGCGTAACAGCCTGCGTGACATTATTCGCGAAGTACGAAAAGGTACAGATTCGATTGCCACCTCATCGACCGAAATCGCCAGTGGCAATATGGATTTGTCCGCGCGCACAGAAAGTCAATCAAGTTCATTGGAAGAAACTGCTGCTTCGATGATGGCGTTAACCGACGCGGTAAAACTTAATTCTTCCCACGCACGTAACGCAAATCAAATGGCTGCAGCGGCATCCAGTGTGGCGGTCAAAGGCGGTACGGTTGTGAATGAAGTAATTAGCACCATGGGCGTGATTAATACTTCGTCTCAAAAGATTGTCGACATCATTTCCGTCATTGATGGCATCGCTTTCCAAACCAATATTTTGGCTTTGAATGCCGCCGTCGAAGCGGCACGTGCTGGCGAGCAAGGACGCGGATTTGCAGTGGTCGCCTCCGAAGTGCGCAGCTTGGCGCAACGCTCAGCTAGTGCCGCTAAAGAAATTAAAATCTTAATTGGCGACTCGGTTGATAGCGTGAAGTTAGGCACACAGTTGGTCGATCAAGCCGGTGAAACGATGAAAGAAATCGTCGAGAGTGTCGATCATGTAACCCAAATTATGGAAGAGATCACCAAAGCCTCAGACGAACAAGCTAGCGGCATTGAACAAGTGAATGCCGCTATTCGTGAGATGGATGATGCCACTCAACAAAATGCCGCACTAGTTGAAGAAGCTGCTGCCGCTGCAGCCGCGATGCAAGAACAAGCTGGGGCCTTAACCCAAGTCGTGCATATGTTCAAAATGCGTGGTGACCCTGTGGTGACAGCCCAAGGTAACAAAGTAAAACGCGCACCACAATTACATTAGTGCGCTAGCGTTTCTATCGTCAGCATCTACATCATGGCTTGATTCGATAAAGATTCAAGCCATTTTTTTTATGCACAACAATCACACACGCATCAGCAAAACGAGAAACACCTTAGAAATATCGCTAGCCCTCGATTGATCGCTTGCCTACAATGGCTGTGATCACTTATTTGTCATCCATCTGGGAAAGGAATTGCATGAAAAATCCACTGCACTTACAGCGCTTATCAAACTTACTGCCCGCTTTATCAGCCCTGTTCAGCGCATGCCTACTTATGAATCCAGCGAGTTGTTTGGCAAACGATGATTGGCGCATGCTCGATCCTGCGAATACTTTACTAATTGAATCTAGCCAAGGCCGCATCATTATAGAAATGCGACCAGAAATGGCACCGAAAGCGGTTGAGCGCATCAAATTACTTACGCGTGAAAAAATCTATGATGGTTTGCAATTCCATCGTGTGATTCCCAAATTTGTCGCACAAACTGGCAATCCCAATAATAAAGACGGTGGTGGAACCGCTTACCCTAACTTATCGCCAGAAATGATGTTCCGACTTGGCTATGGCGCAATCGAGAATATCGCCAGCCAAAGTAGCGATTCAGCTTCTGGCTTTTTAGGAAGTGTTCCGTTTCAATCATTGGCTATCAGTGAAGCCAACAAAAACAATCAAGTGCCGCTACGCTCTTGGGGTGCTCACTGCATGGGCAGTGCGGGCATGGGACGCAATGAAGCACGTGATTCCGCCAACAGCGAACTCTATTTCATGCTGGATGCAACGCGTCGCTTAGATCGAGATTACACCGTGTTTGGTCGCGTAGTGGTGGGGAATGAGGTTCTACTCAAACTCGCGCATGGCGAACCTCCGGCACGACCAGACATCATGAAATCGGTACGCCTACTCGCAGATATCCCGGCTACAGAACGTCCTAAAGTCAGTATTGCCAGTGTAGCAGTGATGAAGCGAATTATCGAAAAGACGCGCCAAGAACGCGGCGCTGATTTTAGTATTTGCGATATCAACATTCCTGCCAAAGTCGAATAGGAGCACTGATGAATTTCGCCATGCGAGCCAGCGACATCGTGCGCAACTATGCCAATATCCTCTACCTGATGGCTGGTATCACAGCGGGTTGCTTGTTGGGTTTCGCATTCGGCAATCGCGTTGAAAGCTTTAAATTTATCGGCGATATTTTTCTCAATCTCTTATTCACGGCGATCATTCCCTTGGTGTTTTTTACGATCGCCTCGTCGATTGCGAATCTACAAAATGGCACGCGCTTGGGTAAGCTATTTGGTATCGTCGCAGTCGTATTTCTCACGACCGTTATCTTATCGGCCGCTGTCATGATGTTAGTCATGTTGGCTTTTCCGATTGCGCAAGACGCTACCTTGCGCAATATGGCGATACAGGCGGCACTCGATAATCCTATCGCAGCGAGCGCCAACGCCTCTACCACCAATTTGGCACAGATACTGACTGTCAACGATTTTTCTGAATTGATGGCGCGTAAGAACATGCTGGCTTTGATTTTATTCTCACTACTCGTTGGTTTTGCTACGTTACGCGCTGGTGAAAAAGGCAAAGCGTTTGTCGATTTTCTCAATGCAGGCAATGAAGTGATGAAGCAATTATTGAGCTTAATAATGAAGATTGCACCGCTAGGTTTAGGTGCATATTTTGCCTACCAAGTTGGGGTGTTTGGACCACAACTCATCGGCGTTTATGTCCAACCTTTGGCCCTGTACTACCTTAGCTGTGCCGCTTATTTTGCAATCTTTTTTAGCCTGTACGCCTACTTCGCTGCGGGCAAACTGGGAGTCAATATTTTTTGGAAAAATAATCTGACACCCGCCCTCACCGCTATCGGTACTTGCAGCAGTATTGCGACCATACCGGCAAACTTGCTTGCTGCAGAAAAAATGCAAGTGCCAGCTCACATACGTAACATCGTGATCCCACTCGGCGCACCTTTACACAAAGATGGCTCTAGCATGTCGTCCATCATCAAATTAGCCGTCTTATTTGCGATGTTTGGCAAAGACTTTTCCGCACCAGAAATGCTGTTCGCTATCTTTGGCATTACGGTACTAGTGTCAATTGTCGCTGGCGGCATTCCTAACGGTGGTTATATTGGTGAAGTATTTGCGATCACCGCATTTGGATTCCCGATGGAACAAGCACTGCCAGTCGCAATGGTAATCGGTACACTGGTTGATCCGATTGCTACCTTGCTCAATGCAAATGGAGACTTGATCGCATCGATGATGGTGACTCGAATTGCAGAAGGCAAACACTGGCTGAGCTCACGCTTATCTTCGCAACAATAAAAAAGCTGTAGCACCTGATGCAAAATTACATACCGGTGGCTACAGCTTTTCAAACTACTTGTGACAGTTACATGGGATGATTCAGCAGATTGATTCAGCTCAACAATCACTCATAGCGCAATGCGTCAATCGGATCTAATTTCGCCGCTTTACTCGCTGGCATCACGCCAAAAACAATGCCGACACCTGCTGAGAATACGAAAGACAACAACACTGCCCACCACGGAACGACCGCATCGGGGAATCCTGGAATCAATTTCGAAATGCCAAAGCCGAGCGCATAACCAAGCGCTAGCCCAATCAAGCCACCTAGTACCGATAAGGTCACAGCTTCGATCAAAAATTGCATCATGATGTCACGACTACGTGCGCCAATCGCTTTACAAATACCAATTTCACGCGTGCGTTCGGTAACAGAAACCAACATGATATTCATGATGCCGATACCACCTACCAATAAGGCGATACCAACAATCCCACCCATCACCAAGGTCACCGTGGTCGTGATGTTATCCAAGCTTTTCGATAATTGATCTGATGAGGCAATCTCAAAATCATCGGGGGCATCGGCATCTAAACGATGTGCCTTGCGCATCACGGTCTTGATACGTGGCTTGACATCTTCTAACTGCGAAATGTCTTTTAATGACACGGTCAGCTGCATGTTACGCATGCTTTGATTGTTCCCAATCAAACTACGTCCGGTGCGGAATGGAATGATTACATAATCATCTTGCGACATACCAAACAACTCGCCCCGCTTTTCCATCACGCCGATGATTTTGAACCATTCATTGTTGAAACCAATGTACTGTCCAATCGGATTATCAGGCAAGTGTAAGGACTCAATCAATTTAGGACCAATCACCGCAACCCGACGCGCACCAGACTCGTCAGACGCACTTAAAAAACGCCCCATGCTAGCAAACCGCTGTTGTACATCTTGATAGGTTGGCGTGGTTGCAATCACACGCGCTGGCGTATCGGTACTACCAAAACGTACCGTTGGCACCGACAGCACAAACAAGGGGCTGACATCGGCAATCTCATCAATATGCGTACGCAAATGTTCGATATCTTCAAATCGCAAGGCGTTAAATTTACCCTGCATCGCGTCCTTCATCGTATTGTGCGCGGTGATCGTTAAAGAGTTGCCACCCAAACCTTCAAATTGCTTGGTGACGCTCTTCGACAAGCCTTGGATCAAAGAAATTACCGTGATTACCGAGGCGACACCAATGATGATACCCAAAGAGGTGAGGAAACTGCGCATACGATGTGCGCGTATTGAGTTAAGCGCAGAGCGTACACTTTCAAGTAATAAAAACATCGCTATTCTCCCAACTCTGCATGTCGTTGCTGCTCGTCATCAACAACTTGAGCATGTGGATCTTGCTGAACATTGCGCACATCACTCAAGACGCGACCATCATGCAAACGCACGACTCGATGACATTGCTCGGCAATTTCTGGTTCGTGTGTCACCATCACCACCGTTTGCCCTGCGCGATGCACTTCTTTGATCAAAGCTAAAATTTCTAGGCTGGTGCTGGAATCAAGATTACCAGTAGGCTCATCGGCTAATAGTATCGATGGCTTACCGACCAAAGCGCGAGCGATCGCTACGCGTTGCCGTTGTCCACCTGAAAGCTCATTCGGTTTATGGTGCATGCGTGAACTTAAACCAACGTGATCTAATGCCTCCATCGCCATCCGATTACGTTCTTTGTAGCCTATGCCACGATAGATCAAAGGCTGCGCAACGTTATCCAAAGCGGTAGCACGTGGCAGCAGATGGAAGCTTTGAAAAATAAAGCCAATTTCTGCATTACGTACCAAGGCAAGTTCATCGCTATCCATAGTGGCAACATCACGCCCATTGAGTTGATATGTGCCTGCACTTGGGCGATCCAAACATCCAACAATATTCATCAAAGTGGATTTGCCCGAGCCGGATGCACCAATAAACGCGACCAATTCATTACGCGCAATATGAAGATCAACCCCGCGCAAAGCTTGCACAGTTTGATCACCCATCTGGTAATTTTTTTGTATACCCGATAATGTAATCACGGCTTGGTCCCACTTCCATTGGCTGAGGCTGCTGATACGGATGCTGAAGCGGAGGCCGATGCCGTCTTAGGATCAGTCGACTTCAGTTCTTGTACTTGATCACCATCTCGCAAAGAACGTAACACTCTAGCAGGGCCAGTCACGACAACATCACCTTCTGCCAAGCCAGAAATGATTTCCTGATTATTGTCATCTGCAATGCCGATTCTGACTTCTTTCTTACGCGCTACGCCATCTTTAACTGTGAATACGACACCTAGGCTTTTACTCGCTTCTTTGCTGTCTTTACCGTCTTTATTCTCCAACTTCATGCTGTCACCAGTGAGAATCGCTTGAATTGGCAATACTGGTCGCAAGCTACCACCTCCAGTAATAATCTCCACGCGGCATGTCATCCCTGTGCGTATTCCCGTCTTTGTTTCTGACAAACGCAATTTCACAACATATGTTTTGCCTTGCGATGCGCCAGCCAAATTCACGCGAGGTGCCATTGACACTTCTTCGACGGTACCAATCACCGGTTGATCATCAAATGCTGCTGGATACACTTTTGATTGCTGACCGACTTGCACCTTGGCGACGTCAGCTTCATCCACATTGACCTCGGCCATAATGCTGCCGATGTCTGCAATCGTCATCAAAGAGGAACCCGCCATGCCTGTAGCACTTGCCACTGCGGTCTCGCCGATTTTGATTTGCACGGCTGTGACCGTACCACTGATCGGTGCTTTCACCTCAGTTTTATCTAAACGCTTTAAGGCTTGATCCAAAGAAGCGCTGGCTTGCTGCATGCTCTCGCGCGCCGCATGCAAGTCAACCTTAGCGACATTCAGTTGATGAACTGCATCTTCATATTTGCTGGCATCGATAAACTTGGCTTCAGCCAAACGACGACTACGTTCAACATTCACTTGCTGACGATCGACATTCAATTGCGCCCGTTCAATATTGACTTGCGCGCTACGAACAATCGCGCGTTGCTGTGTGACTTCGGCACGAATCAAGGTTGGGTCGAGTCTTAGCAACACTTGGCCTTGTTCGATCTTGTCACCTTCTTTCACCAACACTTCAGACACTTTGCCGATCACTTCACTCGACAATTGCACTTGCTGACGAAAGACAAAATTACCAGAGGCAAGTATCGAAGGCTGAATTTCTTTTTTACTGACCTTCGCCATCTCAACTTCTAACTTGGGCTTACTAGCCGAAAATTTGATCACAACTGGAACAATAATGATCGCAGCAACGACAGCGATTCCTATGAGCTTACTTTTTTTCATTTCAATACCGATCATTTAGAAAACATCAAGATAGCAACCCAAATTCCATAAATCACCACATAAGGCAAGCCTGCTGTAATGACGCAACTAGTAACACTGCGATCAGTCCAAACACGCAATCCAACAAAGGTCAAAAAGGCAGTCCAAAATGTCGTCAAACTCAAATTATTCATCAAGCTTGCCCACGCATGATCAACTGGCAAATTCGTTATCAGAAAATTCAAGGACAACATATTTAAGCTCTCCATCGCAAGCTGACCCTGGCCTGAGACTATTTGCAATGCCATCAAAGGTACACCGATCAATGTCGGCACACTCACCCAAACTGAGAATCCAAACCACTTACCATAAGAAATACTACTGCCCATTATTTTTGACGCTAACAAAAAATACAGCGCATACAAGGCAAACACGATTGGTGTTCCAATCAGGACACCGCCCAAGGTGCTGTACATCATACTGTCTTTGGTCATCATTTTCGCCATCGCTTGTTTTTGCTCGGCATTTAAATTCTGATTCGCGCTCATGGTGTGTTCAAGCAACCAAGAGAAATCGACCGTCGCAAAATACCAGTAAAACAAAGCCAAAGTCGAACCGATGATCAATGCCAATGGTAGCCAAGGCTGAGAATGTTCTTTTAAAGAGCTAAAGGCAGATTTAGGTTCGATGAAGATTTTGGTCAAAACAGACATTGCATTTGCAGACATGAGAATTCCCTTTTCTATGAAAGATGATTTCACTTAGATCAAGTACAGCACAGAAATCGATCAGCAAAAGTGAGCCATCTAAATTCGTGTTATTTGAAAAAATAGATAACTAGAAATAGCATCATATTCCTTACTTATCTAAAATACATATTTTTCTCTTAAACTACGTTAGTTTTAGGATTGTTGCAAAATTCCGCTAGCTAAGCGCGTCGTCAAAGGCAATGCAAATGTAATACTAAGCGACTGCATTGATGCAAGCGTCTGTTCTGCGTAAATCCTAATTTTGTCGTAAACCACACACGTAGATTAATTGATAAAGACAGTGTAAATAGCATTGCACAAGAATGGTCGATGCTGCGACAAACGACGAATTATTGATGACGAATACCCTGCATTTGTGACGAAACTCGACTGCATACCTATCGCTAAAAAACAGAATGATTGTTTGCATGCGTAGCGAAGGCTAACGATGGTCAAAAAAAATGCGCCCGCAGGCGCATTCTTAAACTATCTTGATTACTTTATTCTTTGGTCGGCTAATCGCCATAGGGCACTGGCCGATCAAACTAATCTTGATCCAGATTTAACTGCATCATGGTGCTGATCGTATTCGTTGGAGTCGCACAAGGTTCTTCATCGAAAGCGATATCGCCATTTGGCATTGCCTCACCAGTCAAAGCCAAATCGCGGAAATTGAACAAATCTTTATCCATTAAATGTGATGGAACAACGGTCGATAAGGCAGAGAAAATATTATCAACACGACCCGGATGTTGTTTGTCCCAGTCACGCATTAATTGCTTCACATGCTTACGTTGCAGATTTTCTTGCGAGCCGCACAAATTGCAAGGAATGATAGGGAATTGCTTTACCGCCGCATATCGTTCCGTATCACTTTCTTTGACATAAGCAAGCGGGCGAATCACGATGTGTTTGCCATCATCTGATTGTAATTTCGCGGGCATACCTTTTAACTTGCCACCAAAAAACATGTTCAGAAAAAAGGTCTCCATAATGTCATCACGATGATGACCTAGCGCGATCTTGGTCGCCCCCAGCTCATCTGCTACACGATACAAAATGCCACGACGCAAGCGTGAACACAAAGAACAGGTGGTTTTTCCTTCTGGCACCAAACGCTTGACGATACTATAGGTGTCTTGGTTTTCGATGTGATACGGAATGCCCAATTTATCCAAATACGCAGGCAACACATCTTCGGGAAAGCCCGGCTGCTTTTGATCGAGATTGACGGCGACGATATCGAAATGAATCGGCGCACGTTCGCGTAAGGTCATCAAAATATCGAGTAGCGCGTAACTGTCTTTGCCGCCAGAAAGACAAACCATCACCTTGTCGCCGTCTTCGATCATATTGAAATCGCCGATCGCCTGCCCAACTAAACGACACAAGCGTTTATGTAATTTATTGTTTTCGTAAGCGATTTTCTCTGGTGAGCGCGTCGCTGCCGTTTGCGCTGGATTGCTTGGTGTTGGCATAGAAATGACTTGCATAATTCGACTCACACTTCCGATTTAATTTGAAACACTTCGACCCCAACGCCTTCGCAATCTGGATAAACATCTGGTTTCATCGTTGACACGCGCACCGCACGTACACGAGGATGCGCCAACATAATTTTTGCGACATCATCACACAAGGTTTCTTGCAAATGCACATGACCTTGCGCCACACGCGCTGCAATCGTGCCACGCATAAAATCATAGTCAACGACCTCATCGAGCTGATCATCTTTTGGCGTAGACAATGCCAAGGGGATGTATAGATCAACATTGATCATGACTCTTTGCTCCCCCTTCTTTTCAAATTCATGCACACCGATATTGATAGATACCTCGTAATTGCGCAAAAACAAACGACGACAATCGGCGAGTTGTGGGTGGTGGAGTATGGATAACATAAAGAATCGCTTTAAAAAACTTACAAATTAAAAATAACAAAAATAAGCACTAGATCATCGTTTAGCAATCGCTAAGGAAGCAATCGATAACATCTAAGAATCTGAATTCGCTTTCGCTAAAAACATCACATCGCGCTGAGTAGGAATCAAATGCTGTCCGCCATCAACGACTATCGTAGTGCCAGTAATTGCTTTGGCGCTTGCCACATAACACACTGCTTCAGCGATATCTTCTGGCGTACTAGAACGCCCCAATGGCGTCACTTTATGCGCAGCCTGAAAATCGGTTTCGCTTTGATCTCCCGATAGCATCGACAATCCAGGCGCTACCCCAACTACTCTCAGCTTAGGTGCTAAAGCCTGTGCCAAACTGGTAGTCGCAGTATGCAGTGCCGCTTTCGACAATGTGTAAGATAAATAATCAGGATTTAAATTAAACAATTTCTGATCAAGAATATTTATTACAGAGGCGATACCAGCTGGAACATCATCAGGCAAAGACCCATGTAAATCCTGCGCCAACATAATTGGTGCCATCAAATTCGCGTGCATGTGTTTATCCAAACAAACTTGCGAAAAATCAGCCGCACTGTCTGCCTCAAACAAAGAAGCATTATTCACTACACAATCAAGGCGCCCCAATTGATTCACAACTTGCGGCACGATTTTCTTGACCTGCTCAACATTACCTAAATCTGCCCGCACTGCAATCGCACGTCGTCCGAGTTGCCTTATTTCTGCCACTACCTGTGCCGCTTCGTCAGCTGAATGATGATAGTGAACCGCAATATCCCAACCTCGTTGCGCCATACGCAAGGCAATATGACGACCGATACGTTTGGCTGCCCCCGTCACCAATGCGACTTGGCCAGATGTTACTTGTTGCGTAAGCATATTCATTCAATTTCTCGGGTCTGCACTGATATGCAATGACAAGACGCAGGCGCGCTGGCACCATATCAGTTTTTTTAATCTTGTTTGATATAACAATAAGCGAAAATGTTTTCACTTATTGACCGGAACTACCTCGCTTTTAATACAATGCTGGTATGCAGAAACTACATCCAACTCCTCGCCCTCAATTAAGCTTACCTGTTCCGTCGGACGATGCACTGCGGATTTCGCGACAACTTGAAACGCTTATACACACAGAAATCAGCAGCAACGGCGGCATCATTCCCTTCTCTCGCTACATGGAGTTGGCACTGTATACGCCACGCTTAGGCTATTACAGCGGCGGCTCTGCCAAACTTGGTGCGGATGGTGATTTTACGACCGCGCCCGAAATGAGCGCATTGTTTGGTGCTAGCTTAGCGCAACTGGCACAACAACTTTTCACACAAACAAGTCCTGAAATCATGGAATTCGGTGCCGGCTCCGGCAAACTGGCATTTGATATTTTGACCGAATGTCAGCAATCTCAAATTCCGCTAAAGCGCTATTTTATCGTGGAATTGTCCGGCGAACTCAGAGCTCGACAAGAAGAGCGCTTGAAAGATTTCCCACAAGTAGTCTGGCTAACAAGTATGCCGACTACTTTCTCAGGTGTCGTGCTGGGAAATGAGGTTCTCGATGCGATGCCGGTTGAACTAGTTTGTAAATCAGAGCAAGGCTGGAAA
>VFQS010003142.1_pt1 | contig 12797 bp, 9 predicted proteins | sample 3512361 | NCBI WGS metagenome assembly VFQS01 (sample SAMN10412375, study PRJNA504923) | tailings metagenome | isolation source: Relicate 1 Philex TSF3 active mining | place: Philippines
TCATGGACGCCGCAGCCCAAATGGGCGCACACATCACCAGCGGCCCCAACTGGCTGGAGATTCAGCGCGGCACATGGCCGCTCAAGGGCATCACGCTCGACTGCAACCACATTCCCGACGCGGCCATGACGCTGGCCGTGATGGCGCTGTATGCCGACGGCCCCACCACGCTGCGCAACATCGCCAGCTGGCGCGTGAAAGAAACCGACCGCATTGCGGCCATGGCCAACGAAAGCCGCAAACTGGGTGCCACCGTCGAAGAAGGCCCGGACTGGATCACCATCCACCCCCTGCCTGCGGGAAAATGGCGACGCGCCAGCATCCACACCTACGACGACCACCGCGTGGCCATGTGCTTCTCACTGGCGGCCTTCAACGCCGACCAGGTCCCGGTGCGCATCGAAGACCCCAAGTGCGTCGCCAAGACCTTCCCGGACTACTTTGAAGCCCTGTTCTCGGTGGCGCACACAGCGGCCCACAACATTCCGGTGATTTGCATCGACGGCCCCACCGCCTCGGGCAAGGGCACGCTCGCCAGCCGCGTGGCCGCTGCTTTGGGTTACCACTACCTGGACTCAGGTGCGCTTTACCGCGTCACGGCCCATGCCGCTTTGCAAGCGGGCCTGACGCTCGAAGCCGCCGACGAAGCCGCCATCGCCAAGCTGGCCCGCAACCTGCCCGTGCGCTTTGAAGGCGAGCAGGTCCTGCTGAACAACGTGGACGTGACCGACGCCATCCGCAGCGAACAAGGCGGCATGAACGCCTCCAAAGTCTCTGTTTTGCCTGCCGTGCGCGAAGCTTTGGTGCAGCTGCAACACAGCTTTCGCCGACTGCCCGGCCTCTTGGCCGACGGCCGCGACATGGGCACGGTGATCTTCCCGAACGCCCCTTTGAAGGTGTTTTTGACCGCCAGCGCCACCCAACGGGCCGAAAGACGGCATAAGCAATTGATTTCTAAGGGTTTTTCGGCTAATATCGACAGTCTTCGCGATGACTTGGAAGCACGTGACGCCCGGGACATGTCCCGCAGCGTGGCGCCTTTGATGCCCGCGCAAGATGCCTTGCAACTGGACAACTCCAGCCTCTCCATCGAAGCCTCGGTGGCGCAGGTTCTGGACTGGTGGCAAAGCAAGAGCTGCTGACCTGTCAGCGGCTCACAGTGGTCCACACCGCTCCCTTCCGTGCCGACTGGCACATCGGCGGTGTGGGTTGTTCAACCTGACCGCGGTTCACACCGCAAAACGAAACCGCCACAGTCAGCTCCTGGAAACGACGCATGTCGCGCTCGTCAGTCCTGCACTTGTGGATGAGGAAATCACATGTCTGAATCTTTTGCCGCCCTCTTTGAGGAATCCCTGCAACGTACCGAAATGCGCCCCGGTGAAGTCATCACCGCCGAAGTGGTGCGCATCGAACACAACTTCGTTGTGGTCAACGCTGGTCTCAAGTCCGAGTCCTACGTGCCCCTCGAAGAGTTCAAGAACGACCAGGGTGAAGTCGAAGTCCAGGTCGGCGACTTTGTCTCCGTGGCCATTGGCTCCATCGAAAACGGCTACGGCGACACCATCTTGTCCCGCGACACCGCCAAGCGTCTGGCTTCGTGGATGTCTCTGGAAAAAGCCCTCGAATCCGGCGAGTTCGTCACTGGCGTGACCAGCGGCAAAGTCAAGGGCGGCCTCACGGTTCTGGTCAACGGCATCCGCGCCTTCCTGCCCGGCTCTTTGGTCGACACACGTCCGACCAAAGACCTGTCACCCTATGAGAACAAGACCCTGGAATTCAAGGTCATCAAGCTCGACCGCAAGCGCAACAACGTGGTGTTGAGCCGCCGCGCTGTGGTGGAAGCCTCCATGGGCGAAGAGCGCGCCAAGCTGATGGAAACATTGCGCGAAGGCTCCATCGTTCACGGTGTGGTCAAGAACATCACCGAATACGGTGCATTCGTGGACCTGGGTGGCATCGACGGCTTGCTGCACATCACCGACATGGCCTGGCGCCGTGTCCGTCACCCTTCCGAAGTGGTGACCGCTGGTCAGGAAATCACCGCCAAGATCCTCAAGTTCGACACCGAGAAAAACCGCGTGTCCTTGGGCCTCAAGCAAATGGGCGACGATCCTTGGATGGGCGTGAACCGCCGCTACCCACAGGGCACCCGCATGTTCGGCAAGATCACCAACATCGCCGACTACGGCGCGTTTGTGGAACTCGAGCCCGGCATCGAAGGCTTGGTGCACGTGTCTGAAATGGACTGGACCAACAAGAACGTGGCCCCATCCAAGATCGTGGCTTTGGGTGACGAAGTCGAAGTCATGGTCCTCGAGATCGACGAAGACAAGCGCCGCATCAGCTTGGGCATGAAGCAGTGCCGTGCCAACCCATGGCAAGAGTTCGCTCAGAACACCAAACGCGGCGACCGCGTCAAGGGCCCGATCAAGTCGATCACCGACTTCGGCGTGTTCGTGGGCTTGGCTGCCGGCATCGACGGCCTGGTGCACCTGTCCGACCTGTCCTGGAACGAAACCGGCGAAAACGCCGTGCGCGAATTCAAGAAGGGTCAAGAAGTCGAGGCTTTGGTCTTGGCTGTGGACGTGGACCGCGAGCGCATCAGCTTGGGCATCAAGCAGCTCGACTCCGATCCTTTCACCACCTTCACTTCCATCAACGACAAAGGCCAGATCGTTACCGGCAAGGTCAAGTCTGTGGATGCCAAGGGCGCTGAAATCGACCTGGGCGAAGACATCGTGGGTTACCTGCGTGTGTCCGAAATCTCGCGTGACCGCGTGGAAGACGCCAGCCATGTGCTCAAAGTCGGCGACGAAGTCACTGCTGTGGTGGTGAACGTGGATCGCAAGACCCGCAACATCCAGTTGTCCATCAAGGCCAAGGACCAGGCTGACCAGCAAGAAGCCATGGCTTCGCTGTCGCAGCAGGCCAAGACCGAAAACGCTGGCACCACCAGCCTGGGCGCTTTGTTGCGTGCCAAGCTCGACAACAACTGATCCTCGAGATCTGAAGACGCTTGCTGTCTGAAAAGCCTGCCCCTGTCATGGGGGCAGGCTTTTTTCAGGTCCGTGCCTGAGTCAGCCACAAGCCACCCAACACATTGACATCATGACCCGCTCCGATCTGGTTGAAGAACTCGCCGCCCGCTTTGCGCAGCTGACCCACCGTGACGCCGAACTGGCCGTCAAGACGGTGCTCGACGCCATGAGCGATGCGCTGGTCAAAGGTCACCGCATCGAGATCCGCGGCTTTGGCAGCTTCTCCATCAACCGCCGCCCACCCCGTATCGGCCGCAACCCCCGCTCTGGCGAAAGCGTTCAGATTCCTGAAAAACGCGTACCCCATTTCAAGCCCGGCAAAGCCCTGCGCGAAGCCGTGGACGCTGGCACCGCCAACCCCGCCACAGGTCAAGCCAAACCTTGATGCGTGCTGCGGACCACGCTGCAAGCAGCGTCAGCCCGCCCGTCTGCCGCAGCGACCCTCGTGGCATCGACCGGCCCGTTAGAATGAAGCCAGATTCCGAGGTCTTCCATGAAACGTCTGCTTCGGCTGCTTCAGTGGCTACTGAAAGCCGCCGTCTTTTTCACCCTGTTTGCTTTTGCGCTGAACAACCAGCAAGAAACACGTGTCAACTTCTTTTTCGGCACGTTTTGGTCGGCACCCACAGTTTTGGTGGTGCTGTCCGCTTTCAGTCTGGGGGTGGTGGTGGGCGTCTTGGGCATGGTGCCCCGGTGGTGGCGGCACCGTCACGCCATGCGCCTGAATTCAGCCACCAACGCAGAGTCGAAACCTGCACCAGAAGCCTCCCATGGAACTTGATCTGACCTGGATTTTGCTGGGCCTGCCTGCGGCCTTTGCCTTGGGCTGGATCGCATCGCGTCTCGATTTGCGCCAGATGCGCATCGCCAATCGCCAGGCACCGCGGGCCTACTTCAAAGGTCTGAATTACCTGCTCAATGAACAGCAAGACAAGGCGATCGATGCCTTCATCGAGGCCGTTCAAAACGATCCCGACACGTCTGAATTGCACTTTGCACTGGGCAATCTGTTTCGCCGCAGGGGTGAATACGACCGCGCCGTGCGTGTGCACGAACACCTGCTGTCACGCGCCGACCTGAGTGGGGCCGATCGGCAACGCGCCCAACATGGCCTGGCACTCGACTACCTGAAGGCAGGATTGCTGGACCGCGCTGAAGAAGCACTGCGCAAACTGGAGGGCACCTCCTACGAAGGTCAAGCCCGGCTGGCACGGCTGGCGATTTACGAGCGATCGCGCGAATGGCCTGAAGCAGCCCGAGTGGCCGGTTTGTTGGAGAAGTCAGGCGAAGCCAATTTCGACATGCGATTAGCCCATTACCAATGCGAGCAAGCACGCGAAGCCGTTCAACAAGGTGACACGGCCAAAGCCACGGAACTGTTGACTGCCGCCATTCAGAGCACCCCCGAAGCCGCCAGACCCCGCATCTTGCTCGGGCAATTGCAGCTGTCTCAAGGACTGGCTGCACAAGCCTTTGAGACCCTGTCGGTGCTGTTTGAACGCGTGGACGTGGCCGCTCCCTTGGCGGCAGCCAGTTTGGTCAAAGCCGCTCAAGCGGCCGACTTGTCCGGACCCGCGACGCAAGTTCTCAAGGCACATTACGACAAGCTGCCCTGCATCGATGTGCTCGACGCCATCACAGCGCTGACCTCAGACTCGGCGGAGCATGCAGCGGCATCACACCAGCGCTACCTGGACCATTTGAACCAACACGCCTCCCTGATGGCAGCCACCCGTTGGTTGGTCGACGAACACAGCGCCACCAAGCCCTTGCCCGCCCCGGTGCAAAAAGCACTGGAACAGGCCATTCGGCCCCTGGCCCGATACCGATGCGCTGCCTGCGGATTTGAGGCCAAAGAACACTTCTGGCATTGCCCGGGTTGCCAGGCCTGGGACAGCTACCCGCCCAGACGCGTTGAAGAGTTGTAAAAGTCTGGCTTGAAACACCTTGTTTCAAGTCATGCCAGCAACGCCCTTCACCCATCCGACCTCCCCCAGCACAATGAACGCCGCTGCAGAGAACTGCAGCGCCAACGCAGGGAGAAATCGGTATGCGCCACACCATCAGCACGGGGATTGTGTCCATGCTCCTGACGGGCATCGCCTGGGCACAAGTGGACCTGAACAAGGCCCAGGAAATAGAACTGGACGGCCTGAATGGCTTAGGGCCGACCATGACTCGGGCCATCATGAACGAACGCCAAAAAACCCCCTTCCGGGACTGGACAGACGTGATGCAACGCGTCAAAGGCATCGGTCCCAAAAAAGCGGCCAGCCTGTCAGAGCAGGGGGTACGGGTGCAAGGCCAGTCCTATGGCCAAGCCCCTGCATCCCCCATGAAAAAGCCTTGAGCCTCAGGTAGCAGCGTCAGACTCGGCCACGCCAAAACCGCCGCCGCCCGGGGTGTGGATCTCGAACACATCACCCACTTGCACCTCGACCTGGCCGATGTGCGCGAGCTCTTGTACGGTGCCATCTCGGCGTACCACCCGGTTGATGCCCGGCAGGCCGCTGTGCCCACCCGCCATGCCAAAGGCAGGGTGAACGCGCCCGTTGGACAAAATGCCCGCCGTCATCGGCTCCAGAAAACGCACGCGACGCACACCGCCGTCACCGCCGCGCCAGCGCCCCGCACCGCCTGAACCTTGGCGGATGGCATAGCTGTCCAGCCGAACCGGAAAACGGAACTCCAGCACCTCGGGGTCGGTCAGGCGCGAATTGGTCATGTGGGTTTGCACCACCGAAGTGCCAGCAAAACCACCCACCAAGTTACCTTGCGCATCGAAGCGCCCGCCCGCCCCGCTGCCGCCCGAAATCGTTTCGTAGTACTGCACCCGCGCATTGCCAAAGGTGAAGTTGTTCATGGTCGGCTGGCTGCCCGCCATCACGCCCAAAGCGCCAAACAGCGCGTTGGTGATGCAGGTTGAGGTTTCCACATTGCCCGCCACTACCGAAGCGGGCGGGTTGGGGTTGAGCATGGAGCCCTGGGGAATGATGACCTTGAGCGGCTTCAGGCAACCCGCGTTCAGTGGGATGTCGTCGTCCACCAAACTGCGGAACACGTACAGCACCGCCGCCATGCACACCGCCCGCGGCGCGTTGAAGTTGTTCGGCAACTGGCCGCTGGTGCCGGTGAAGTCGATCTCGGCCGTGCGCTCGGCCGCATTCACCCGCACCGCCACCTGGATCTGCGCGCCGTTGTCCAGCGGCAAAGTGAAGGCGCCGTTTTTCAGGCGCGTGATGACGCGGCGCACTGATTCTTCGGCGTTGTCCTGCACATGGCGCATGTAGGCCTGCACCACGTCCAAGCCAAACTGTTCCACCATGCGGCGCAGCTCCTGCACCCCTTTTTCATTGGCGGCGATCTGCGCTTTCAGGTCAGCCATGTTTTGCTGTGGGTTGCGCGACGGGTATTCGCCGCTTTGCAGCAGCGCCACCATTTCGGCTTCGCGCAGACGCCCGGCTTCGACCAGTTTGACGTTATTGATCTGTACACCCTCTTCTTCGATGCGCGTGGAAAACGGCGGCATGGAGCCTGGCGTCAAGCCCCCCACATCGGCGTGGTGCCCGCGTGAGCCCACATAAAACACCGGCTCAGCGTGACCGTCCAGATACACGGGCGTGATGACGGTGATGTCGGGCAAGTGCGTGCCGCCGTGGTACGGATCGTTCAACACGAACACATCGCCCGGCTGCATGCGGCCTTTGTTTTCCTGAATCACCGTCTGGATGCTCTCGCCCATGGAGCCCAGGTGCACCGGCATGTGGGGCGCGTTGGCGATCAAGCGCCCTTCGGCGCTGAACAAGGCGCAGGAGAAGTCCAGACGCTCCTTGATGTTGACCGAGTAGGCGGTGTTCTGCAGCTGCAAGCCCATCTGCTCGGCGATGTTCATGAACAGGTTGTTGAACACTTCTAGCAGCACCGGGTCGGCCTGCGTGCCCGCCGCGTGCTGCACCGCCCGCGCCTGCACGCGCACCAGCAACAAGTGGTCCAGAGAGGTCAGTCGGGCTTGCCAGCCCGGCTCTACCACCGTGGTGGCATTTTTCTCGGCAATGATGGCCGGGCCGTTGATCACATCGCCGGGGCGCATGTCTTCGCGCACCACCAGGGCAGCGTCTTGCCACTGGGCCACGCCTTGCGCATTGGCGGCGTACACCTGCACCGTGTCGCGGCGCGGCACTTCGCGCTCGGGGTGCAAGGTGTGCGCAGCTTCTTCGGGCGCATCGCCAGGCAAGACAGCCTCGACCGACACCGCTTCGACCACCAGGGCCTTGCCCTGCATCAAAAAGGCAAAGCGTTGGCGATACGCCGCTTCAAAACCGGCCACCAATTGGGCTTGATCGCCCCAGGGCACGACCAGCGCCGAGTCGGTGCCCTCGTAACGCAGATGCACACGTTGGCGCAGCTCGATGCGGTGGGCGCTGCCCGCATCCCCGCCCATTTGCGCCAGCAAAGCCTGGCGGGTGGATTCGCCCAAGGCCTGCAAACGCGCGGCCATCAGGGGCATGGCCTGAGGGTCCAGGCGACGCTCCACCGATTCCTCGCGCATCACGTTCTGGTCGGCCAGGCCCATGCCGTAAGCCGACAGCACACCCGCCAGCGGGTGCACCAGCACCTGCGACATGCCCAAGGCATCGGCCACCAGACACGCATGCTGCCCGCCTGCGCCGCCAAAGCACTGCAAGGTGTAGCGCGTCACGTCGTAGCCCCGCGCCACCGAGATTTTCTTGATGGCGTTGGCCATCTGCTGCACCGCGATCTGGATGAAACCGTGCGCCACATCTTCGGCGGCGCGACCGGTTTGCTGGGCCAGTTTTTCAAAGTGCCCGCGCACCACCTCGGCATCCAGCGGCTGGTTCGCATCCGGTCCAAACACCGAGGGGAAAAACCTCGGTTGCACCTTGCCCACCATCACGTTGGCATCGGTCACGGCCAGCGGCCCGCCCCGGCGGTAACTGGCCGGACCCGGGTTGGCCCCAGCGCTTTGCGGCCCCACCCGAAACCGCGCACCGTCATAGGCCAGCAGGGAGCCGCCGCCTGCCGCCACGGTGTGGATGCTCATCATGGGCGCACGCATGCGCACACCCGCCACCTGGGTTTCGAACTCGCGCTCGAACTGCCCGGCAAAGTGCGACACATCGGTGGACGTGCCGCCCATGTCAAAACCGATCACCTTGTCATGCCCCGCCAGCTGCGCCGTGCGGGCCATGCCCACAATGCCGCCCGCCGGACCGCTCAAGATGGCGTCCTTGCCCGCAAACACCTGGGCGTCGGTCAAACCGCCCGAAGACTGCATGAACATCAGTTTCACACCCGGCATTTCGCTGGCCACCTGGTCCACATAGCGGCGCAGGATAGGCGACAAATACGCGTCCACCACCGTGGTGTCGCCCCGGCTGACCAGCTTCATCATCGGGCTGGTCTGGTGCGAGGTACTGACCTGCGTGAAGCCGACTTCACGCGCCAGCCGCGCCGCCGCTTGCTCGTGCGCCGTGTGCCGCCAGCCGTGCATGAAAACCACCGCCACCGAGCGCACGCCTTGGCTGTGCCAATGCATCAATTGGGTGCGCAAATGCACTTCATCGAGCGGCTGCAAGACCTCGCCATCCACCGCCACACGCTCTTGCGCCTCAAGCACCGCGCTGTAGAGCAATTCGGGCAGCACGATCTGGCGGTCAAACAAACGCGGGCGGTTTTGGTAGGCGATGCGCAGCGCGTCGCCAAAACCCTGTGTGGTCACCAGCAGCGTGGCCTCGCCCTTGCGCTCCAGCAGCGCGTTGGTGGCCACGGTTGTGCCCATCTTCACGCATTCAACCCGTTCAGGTGTGACGGGTTCACCAGGCTTCAAGCCCAGCAAATGGCGGATGCCCGCCACCGCCGCATCGCGGTATTGCTCGGGGTTTTCGGAGAGCAGCTTGTGCGTGACCAAAGTGCCGTCAGGCCGCTTGCCCACCACGTCGGTGAAGGTGCCGCCCCGGTCAATCCAGAACTGCCAACGGTTTGTGCCAGCGGGTGGGGTGTTGGGTTCAGTCATAGGTCGCTCCACAATCTGAATTCAAAAAACAATTTCACAAAGAAGCAGCGGCACGCGCCGCCTGGTCGTACATGCCCGAGAGCACACGCAGCAATCGGGCCAGCTCGCCAATGTCGCGGTTCAGGCCATCGTCGGCCTTGAGCGCATCGATCAGGCAGCTCTCGCGGATTTCGCGGTAACGCTGCACATAGCCGCGCCCTTCATCGGTGGCCGCATAGGTCACTTCCTTGCCGTGTTTTTGCGACATCACCACCCCCAGGCCTTGCAGTTTTTTCAGGGCGTAATTCACCAGATGGGTGTCTTCGATGTTCATGATGAAACAGATGTCGGCCAGGCGCTTGTCACGCGCGCGGTGCGTGACGTGGTGCAACACCAGCACATCCAGCGGCGTCAGGTCCTTGAGGCCGGCAGCCGCCATGCAGTGGATGATCCAGCGGTGAAACGCGTTGCCTGCCACGATCAGGCCGAACTCGAACTCGCTCATCTCGGCGCTGTCGGGCGAGACGAGGTGGGCCGAGGACACGATAGGGCTGGCGGCAGAGTTGCTGAGGGAATTTTTGCGCGGCATGGGTTCCATCAAGGCTTGGAAGATGAGAAAGTCTATGCCCGATGCCGATAATTTGCCAACAATTTGTTGACATTAAGGGAAAACACCGATCACGGATCGGGCCCGCCTTGCCTACAGTGAGCACCTGACAGATGCACCCGATGCGCGCGCTAAGCGGGCACCTTTCTTGCACTGCCCAGTGAACCGTTCATTTCCATCTTTCACAGGAGTTTTCATGCAACGTCGTGCCCTTCACCTCAGCCTGTTGGCTGGCTTGCTCGCTGTTTCCGGTTTTGTTTCGGCCCAAACCAAGTGGGACCTGCCTGCCGCCTACCCCGCCACCAACTTCCACTCGGTCAACATGACCCAGTTTGCGGCCGACGTGGACAAGGCCACCGCTGGCAAGCTGAAAATCACGGTGCATGCCAACGCCTCGCTGTTCAAGGCCCCGGAAATCAAGCGTGCCGTGCAAGGCGGTCAGGCCCAGTTGGGTGAGATATTGCTGGTCAACTTCCAGAACGAATGGCAACCCTTTGGCGCGGACGGCCTGCCCTTTTTGGCCGACAGCTATGAGGAGTCCATGAAGCTCTACAAAGCCCAAAAGCCACTGCTGGAAAAAAAGCTGGCCGAGCAAGGCATGATGCTCCTCTACTCGGTGGCCTGGCCTCCACAAGGCATTTTCAGCAAAAAACCGATCAACAGTGCGGCTGACCTCAAAGGCATCAAGTGGCGTGCTTACAGCCCCACCACCGCCAAGATCGCTGAACTGGTCGGTGCCCAACCTGTGACCGTGCAGGCGGCCGAGTTTTCGCAAGCCCTGGCCACAGGTGTGGTCGAATCGACCATGACCTCGGGTGCCACGGGCGTGGACAGCAAGCTGTACGAGCACCTGAAGTACTACTACGACGTCCAGGCCTGGCTGCCCAAAAACGCGGTGATTGCCAACAAGAAAGCCTTCGACGCGCTGGACAAAGCCACACAAGACGCCCTGCTCAAGGCCGCAGCCGATGCCGAAGCACGGGGCTGGGCCGAGTCACGCAAAGTGAACACCACGACCCTGGAAACCCTCAAGGCCAACGGAATGACCATCGCTCCGCCTTCGGCTCAGCTCAAAGCTGACATGAAGAAGGTGGGCGACGCCATCATGAAAGAATGGCTGGAGAAATCGGGCGCCGAGGGCAAGGCCATTGTGGACGCCTTCAAGCGCTGAGCCGATGCGCCGACTGCTGAACGCGATTTATGCCAGCACCGCCGCCCTGGCGGCGCTGTGCATGTGTGGCCTGCTGTTCATGGTGCTGCTGTCCATCTTGAGCCGGCAGCTCCATTTCCATGTGCCCGGCACCGATGCCTATGCGGGTTACCTCATGGCCGGGGCGGGCTTTTTGGCACTGGCCCACACTTTGAAGCGGGGTGAACACATCCGCGTGACCTTGGTGCTGGGCTTGTTCAAAGGCACGGCCCGTCGTGCCATGGAAGTGTTCAGCCTGTCGCTGGCCAGCTTGCTGGCTTGTTTGTTCGCCTTCTACAGCTGCCGCCTGGTGTGGCAATCCATCGAGTTTCACGACATCTCCACGGGCAACGACGCCACACCCTTGTGGATTCCGCAGCTGGCCATGGCATTGGGGACGGTGATTTTTGCTCTGGCCTTTGTCGATGAACTGGTGCTGGAAATCCGGGGCCAACGTGCCGCCACTGACAGCGGCGAGATGCTGCGCAACGAATGAGCCGCCATGAATGACTTGATGATCACAGGGCTGCTGGTCCTGACCTTGTTTTTGATTTTGGGCAGCGGTGTGTGGATTGGCCTCACGCTTTCGGGTGTGGCTTGGGTGGGCATGCAAATGTTTTCCGCCAGGCCCGCTGGAGACGCCATGGCGGTCACCATCTGGGGTTCGGCCTCAAGCTGGACGCTCACGGCCCTGCCCCTGTTCATCTGGATGGGCGAAATTTTGTTTCGCACCCGCCTGAGTCAAGACATGTTCAAGGGCCTGGCCCCTTGGATGCAGGCCCTGCCCGGGCGCTTGCTGCACACCAATGTGGTGGGCTGCGCCATCTTTGCGGCCGTGTCCGGCTCCAGCGCCGCCACCTGCGCCACGATCGGCAAGATGACCTTGCCCGAGCTGCAAAAACGCGGTTACCCTGAAAACATGGTAATAGGCACCCTGTCCGGCTCGGGCACACTGGGCCTCTTGATTCCGCCGTCCATCATCATGATCGTGTACGGCGTGGCGGCCGATGTGTCGATTGCCCAGCTCTTCATCGCCGGGGTGTTGCCTGGCTTGTTGCTGGCTGGGCTGTTTTCGGGCTACATCATTTACTGGTCATTGCGCCACCCGGACCAGATCCCACCGCGTGACGCGCCGATGAGTTTCATGCAAAAACTGCAGGCATCGAGCAGCCTGATCCCCGTGGTCTTGCTGATTGCAGCGGTATTGGGCTCGATCTACACCGGCTTGGCCACCGCCACCGAGGCGGCGGCGGTGGGTGTGGTCGGCGCCTTGGTCTTGTCGGCACTGCAAGGCTCCATGAGCTGGGCTGTGTTCAAGGACGCCCTGATGGGGGCCACACGGCTGTACTGCATGATCGCGCTGATTTTGGCGGGGGCTGCATTTTTGACCTTGTCAATGGGCTACATCGGCTTGCCGCGCCATTTGGCCGAATGGATTGGCGGCCTGGGCCTCAGCCCCTTCGCACTCATCATGGCCTTGATGGTGTTCTTCATCATCCTGGGCTGCTTTCTGGACGGCATCTCGATGGTGGTGCTGACCATGGGCGTGCTCATGCCCACGGTGCAAAAAGCGGGCATCGACCCGATCTGGTTTGGCATCTTCATCGTCTTTGTGGTCGAGATGGCGCAGATCACGCCGCCCGTGGGCTTCAACCTGTTTGTGCTGCAGGGCATGACGGGCAAGCAACTGCCCTACATCGCCCGCGTGTCCATGCCCATGTTCTTCCTGATGGTGGGCGCAGTGATGCTGATTTATTTTGTGCCCGGCATCGTGACCTGGCTGCCCACACAGATGAAACTCTGAGATTGGAGTCGGGTTCATCCTCTATGATTCAACCCGTCCCCAGAGGACGGGTTGTTCATTTGGGACGAGAAGGAATGCTGTGTTCAAGAATGTGATGGTTTACCGCATCGGCGAGGGCTTTGCGCCCACACTGGCCGATGTGC
>VFQS010003143.1_pt1 | contig 12796 bp, 12 predicted proteins | sample 3512361 | NCBI WGS metagenome assembly VFQS01 (sample SAMN10412375, study PRJNA504923) | tailings metagenome | isolation source: Relicate 1 Philex TSF3 active mining | place: Philippines
GTTGTTTTTGACTTTGTTTTTGACCTACCCCCGTTTGAGACGATGTAATTTGTGCTTCACAGAAAATGGATAAGAAAGTGTTGTTGTCTGAGCGTAGCGAGTTTCAACACTTTCCCATTTTTTGTGATGCACAAATTATGCTGAAGCGAAGCGTAAGCACCCCGCAGGGGCGAGTCTACGGTCGCCTTTTTTGGATTACCTTTTTTGGCGAAGCAAAAAAGGTAATTGGCTGTCGGGCCACACCCGACCTGTGAACGTAAAAAAACCGAAAAAATATTTGGAACCCTAAAAAACTAAGAAACCAAGAGACAACAACATGACCACCATCAACCGCAATCCCTTCCACCGAGCCTTCTACGTAGCCAACACCATGGAGATCTTCGAACGTCTCGCTTGGTACGGTTTCTTCACACTATCCTCACTCTACATCACCAGCCCAACCGCCCAAGGAGGACTTGGATTTAGCGACCAAGAACGTGGCTTCCTGCAAGGCATGATTCCTTTTTTACTGTATTTACTCCCGGTGATTACCGGCGCTTTAGCGGATCGGTTTGGTTATCGTCGCATGTTCTTGATTTCGTTTGCGATCATGTGTCCATCCTACTATTTGCTCGGACAAGTCCATAGTTTCTGGGCATTTTTTCTGGTCTTTTTGGCGGTGGCAATCGGTGCCGCATGCTTTAAGCCAGTCGTGGTCGGTACCATTGGACGTTCTACCGATGACACGAATCGTGGCCTAGGCTTTGGTGTGTTTTATACCATGGTCAATATCGGTGGTTTCATCGGCCCATTTATTGCCGGATATGTACGCGCTGTCAGTTGGGATTTGGTGTTTGTGATGTCAGCGATTTGGATAGGCATTAACTTTATTCCCGCTCTATTTTTCTATAAAGAACCGGAGCACGATTCGAGCAAAGATCAACGCAGTTTGAAAATGGTTCTACTAGAAGCGCAAGAGGTTCTTGGTAACGGGCGTTTAGCCTTAATGGTGATTCCAGCCATTATCGCTTTGATGGTGACAACACGCATGGGTATCGGATTTCATTATTACCTGACGGGTGTCGCAGCGTGGGTTGCGCTCAATTTTGCTTGGACAGCATCCATTAAAAATTCTCCATCTTCAGCGTGGTATTTGCAAAAGGTTAAAGTCGGCAATGTGCCCTTCGTATTGTATTTGTTGATATTGACTGGCTTTTGGGTCGTGTACTTCCAATTGTTCACAACGCTTCCAGTATTCATTCGCGATTTTGTCGATACCAAAGATCTGGTAATCGCTCTGCGACAGTTCGTGCCATACTCTGTTGACTTCTTGGCTGGCGTAAATCTAGATCAATTAAGTGGCGCATTACCGACTCTGGCGCAAAAATATCATGCGGGTATGGATGCAGTCGCTTTGCAGCAATTAGCATTTGATTTGGTCAACTATAAAGTGATGGTTCCAGACGACGCATTACGCGCTGGCCTACTCGCATTACAACAAGGGAATGTATCGCCAGCGACACTTGCCGAACAATGGGCTAAACAATATCGACAAGTCAATCCTGAATACATTGTGAATATCGGTTTTGGTTTGATTGTCTTATGCCAAATCGCAATCAGTGCATACATTCAACGCTGGCGTGCATTACCCATCTTGGTGTTTGGAACCGTGATACTTAGCGTCGGAATTGCCTTGTGTGGCTTTGGCGCGGGTTTAGCGATTGGTGGAACAACAGTCGTGATTGCCGTCATCGTTTTCTCAATTGGTGAAATGATCGCATCGCCAAAAAGCCAAGAGTACGTCGCCGCCATCGCACCGAAAAGCAAGACCGCCATGTATATGGGGTATTACTTTGTCTCAATGGCTCTTGGCAATTTATTCGCAGGATTGTTATCGGGTTGGGCATATACCGCGATCGCCAAAGAGATGAATCGCCCCTTGTGGATGTGGCTATTGTTTGCTGCAATTGGTTTGCTAACCGCTGCCTCCCTACTCATTGTTAATACATGGTTGAAGCGTCGTTGAATCTAAATTAGCGATGGACTATTTCACTTAAAAATTTAAGCAATCAACTTATATTGAATTCGTAATAAAACTACTCCTTGATCGCCTCAATCGCAAAACGCAGCGTCACCTCATCGCTCACAAACGGCGCATAACGACCTAAGCCAAATTCGCTACGCAAGATTTTTGCGTAGCCATTTGCGCCACATGCTGTTTTAAAATAAAGCGGCATAAAACGACAGTGGAAATGCGTGAGTTCAAATCGCACTTTTTTACGCGTTCCCTTGATAGTCAAATCGCCCTCGATGGCAATCACCTTATTAGCGTCGTCAAACACCAAATTCTCGGATTTGAAATGAATATTAGGATAAACGTCGGTCTCAAAAAAACTAGCCGAGCGCAGCGCCGTATCAAACAGGCTGCTACCGGTACTGACCGAGTTCGCATCAATAAGCAAATCAACTTTGCCGACTCGCTTTTCTTCATCCAATTCAATCGAGCCCGAATTTTTATCGAAACGCCCTTGCTGCACTGATAGACCCCAGTGCATGTATTCAAATATCGAATAGGTATGCGTGCTATCAATCACATACCGATCTGCAGCATTCGCCAAATGACTGCCAGCACAAATGACGCAAGCGATAACAAAACCTAGCAGGTTGCGCACAAGACTCTGGCAATTTGGTTTCATGTTCTAGCTTTCATTCTGCTTTAAAAGAATTTCAATCTAACATAAATAGGAAATACTTGAGGCAAACTCACGCCTTTCAAATCGGGTCACAAAACTAAGAGATTACAGACTAAAATCATTAACTTTAACGGATGACAACATCAATCACCAACCATGCGCTTAGTTTATTTCTTACTCTTCCTTGTTACGCTTTGCCCATCAGTAGTGAGCAAAGCAACGCAGACACCGTCAACCACACGTACCGAAATTCAAGTTCTTCTGAAAAGATTGCAGGACTCTGGCTGCCAATTCAACCGCAATGGCAGTTGGTATTCGGGCGCTGAGGCACAAACCCATTTGAGCAAAAAACTCGACTACCTAGAAAGAAAAAATATGCTCAAGTCAACCGAAGACTTCATCAAACTAGGCGCTTCAACCAGTAGTTATAGCGGCAAAGCGTATTTAGTGAAGTGTGGTAATACACCCGCGGTCGAGAGTAAATTATGGTTGGGCGAGCAATTAAGAATTTTGCGCGAATCTAAATAACTGACCTTAAGAGAAGAACTTTACGAAGCACAAGCTTAGAAAAATAATGACATTAATCATCTGTATCAAAAATCTGATTTAAAGAAAAATGAAACGAGCGCTCTTTATTTGCACCCAAAACCGACTCCGCAGCCCGACAGCGGAACAAGTTTTCGCGTCGTGGCCAGACGTGGAAACAGACTCCGCTGGTCTAGGCAACGATGCCACCGTTCCACTCTCTTCAGAACAAATCTCTTGGGCGACGATTATCTTTGTGATGGAGAAAACGCATCGCAATAAATTGTCAAAGAAGTTCAGATCGTATCTAAGCAATAAGCGGATTATTTGCTTGGATATTCCTGATGAATATGAGTATATGGATCCGGTGTTGATTACTATTTTAAAGGCTAAGGTGGGGAAGTTTTTGGTTTAAGTTGTTAGTGATCTTATTCGCTTTTTCACTTGCTCATCATTCACAGATCGGGTGTGGCCCGACAGCCAATTACCTTTTTTGCTTCGCCAAAAAAGGTAATCCAAAAAAGGCGATCGTAGATACTTTAAGTTATTTCAGTAAAGCCTCGCTGAGTCTATTGTCGTTCCCGCGAAGGCGGGAATCCAGTAGCGTAAAAGCCTAACGTCACTGGATCCCTGCCTACGCAGGGATGACGCCTCGATTTTTCGAGTCTAATTGAACGACTTCACGGTCGATACTGTTTGTTTTGCTGTTGCTTTTGACTTTAACGCCGTTCCACTTCTGACACTGCCAATTGTGCAGGACAGAAAATGGATAAAGAAAGCTTCGTTGTTTGAGCCGCAGGCGAGTTTCGAAGCTTTCCCATTTTTTGTCTTGCACAATTGGGAAGCCGAAGGCCAGTGGCAGCGTGGTCGCCTTTCTTTGCTTACTTTCTTTGGCGAAGCAAAGAAAGTAAGTAGTTGTCGGTCTACCACCGACCAGCAAACGATAAGACAGTTTATCAACAAATATTCTTATTAAAATTCGAGGCCTGCTCGCAATTATTCGGCTATCAGAGCGTGGGCAAAAAAACCTACCCACCCTACTAAACTAGCCTACACTTTTCATCGTAATCCTCAGCAAAAAATTTAATTCTTACACAAGTAAAAATCTATAACTTAGCCACTGATAATGACGATTGACTTATCACATACCTACTATTACGCTACCCTAATCTCTGTTGCGAGATATACAATTTCCGACATGCCAAAATAAATTATAAATTCTATGAAATTGAAAATCCAAAATCTTATCTACACTCTGGAGACACTACTGATTCTGCTTCCGGCGACATTATTTTTGATCTTCAGTGCTCCTTGGTTATTCGTAGGTATCGAATTTAAAGCGTGGACAGCTACTTTTTATGCTTTTATGTTGTGGATTGGTGGATGGCTCGGAGTCATCGCATTATTTCAAATACTCAGACGTCTACTATTAATCAAGAACTCAAAAATTAATTACTTATGGATTAAATCAGCAGCTGGTACGACTTCTGTGCTGACATCCATTCTGTTTGTATACGATTTACCTTTACGAAGACAAGATTTTATTGGCATTCTGATTTTTATAAGCCCAATCATTGTCGGCGCCCATTGGCTCTCTGTATTGAAAATCTCCAATAAAAAAGTCGTCCAATAATCTAAATAAATACAAACTTCTTCAACACCATCATTTACACGGACATTGTGGTAGATGAATTCTTCCAAACAACCAATCTTCAGTACCATTTCGTGCAAGTGCAATTCACCAATCAGACATACTAATTCAAATAACAAAAAGCCCGCAAAATCCAAAGATCCTGCGGGCTTTTTCACAAGCAATCAAAACATAGAAAAGCTGATTATTCGACAGCCTTCACCATATCTTCAATCACCTTCTTAGCATCCCCAAACACCATCATCGTCTTATCCATATAGAACAACTCATTATCCAAACCAGCATAACCAGATGCCATAGATCGTTTATTGACGATAATCGTCTTCGCTTTATACGCCTCAAGAATCGGCATACCCGCAATCGGCGATTTTGGATCTTTAGCGGCTGGATTCACAACGTCGTTCGCGCCGAGAACCAAGACCACGTCAGCTTGACCAAATTCGCTATTGATGTCTTCCATTTCGAACACTTGGTCATATGGCACTTCGGCTTCCGCCAATAAGACGTTCATGTGACCAGGCATACGACCTGCCACTGGATGAATCGCGTACTTCACCGTGATGCCTTTGTGCGTGAGTTTTTCGGTCAATTCTTTCAATGCATGTTGCGCACGTGCTACCGCTAAACCATAGCCTGGAACGATGATGACCGTTTCGGCGTTACCCAACAAGAATGCAACGTCATCAGGTGAACCAGACTTAACCGTGCGTTGTGCGCCACCGCCAGCGGCTGCTTCTGCTGGAGCGCCACCGAAGCCGCCCAAGATCACATTGAAGAAGGAACGGTTCATCGCCTTACACATGATGTAAGACAGAATCGCGCCAGACGAACCAACTAAGGAACCAGCGATAATCAACATCGAGTTATTCAATGAAAAACCAATCCCTGCCGCGGCCCAACCAGAGTAGCTGTTCAACATCGACACCACCACTGGCATATCAGCGCCACCGATAGGGATGATGATCAGCACACCCAACACAAACGCAATGACTGTCATCAAGATGAATGGCGTCCATGCAGGAGCCACGTCACCATCAAAGCAAAACACCAAACCCAAACCAACCATCGCAATCGCCAACACCAAGTTCAACATGTGTTGACCGGCAAAGCTGACTGGCGCACCTTGGAACAAACGGAATTTATATTTACCAGACAATTTACCAAAGGCGATCACCGATCCTGAGAAAGTAATCGCACCAACGAAAGTACCAATAAATAACTCGATACGGTTACCAAATGGAATTGCCGCATCACGTGTCGTGATATTGAAAATCCAAGGTTCTGCAACCACCGCAACCGCGATACAGACTGCCGCTAAACCGATCAGTGAGTGCATCGCTGCAACTAGCTCTGGCATCTTGGTCATCTCTACGCGCTTCGCTAAAGTGGCACCAATTCCGCCACCAACCACGATACCGAGTATCACCAAGCCGTAACCCAAACCAGCGCCACCTGCTTCGTTTTTCAATTTAACGATCAGCGCAACTGTAGTGAAGGCTGCAATCGCCATACCAATCATACCGAAGGCATTGCCTTTACGTGCGGTTGATGGATGCGATAAACCTTTAAGCGCTTGAATAAAACAAACCGATGCAATCAGGTAGAGCATCGTGACGAGATTCATACTCATTATTTGCCCTCCTTCTGTTCATCCTGCGCTTTCGGTTCTTTTTTCTTAAACATCTCTAGCATCCTTTGGGTGACTAAGAAGCCACCAAAGACATTCACCGCCGCGAGTGCGACCGCCAGTGTTCCCATCACTTGGGCTAGCGCACCTTCGGTTAAGCCTGCGGCCAACATCGCACCAACAATGATGATCGCAGAGATCGCATTCGTCACCGCCATCAAAGGTGTGTGCAATGCGGGTGTTACGGTCCAGACCACGTGATAACCGACATAAATTGCCAGTACAAAAATGATCAAATTAGTGAGTGTATGACTTACTACATCCATGACGTTCTCTCTTTATTTACGTTAAAAGGGACTTCAGTAGTTATGCTGTTCAGATAAATCTTCTCTCTGTCGCCGTCATCCCTGCGTAGGCAGGGATCCAGTGTCTTTGAGCCTTTACGCCACTGGATTCCCGCATTCGCGGGAATGACGCCTTGTTGTATCGAGCTTAGCTAAACCGCATTAAACTTCAGCAATTCTCTTATTTCATCGCATCTGAAAATCTCTGCAAATCAATATTCTTTCAAGCTAGTGATTTTGTTCTTCGCATCGACGAACACGACTTTCGGTTTGAAGTTGGCTGCCACTTCATCGTCCATCGGTGCGTAGGTACAAATAATCATTAAATCGCCTAACTGTACGCGTCGAGCTGCCGCACCATTCAGAGAGATTTCACCACTGCCGCGTTTGCCTTTAATCGCGTAAGTAGCAAAACGCTCGCCATTATTGATGTTGTAGAGTTCGATCCGTTCATGCTCCTTAATGTCGGCTGCATCGAGCAAATCCTCGTCGATGCCGCATGAACCTTCATAGTTCAAATCACATTGAGTTACAGAAACGCGATGAATCTTGGCGCGTAACATATTTCTTTGCATAATTTCCTCAAGACTTCTATGTAAAACTTACTTACTACAACTGATGATAAAACCGGATTAAATCCTTTTTTCGCCGCAGAGGCGCGGAGGACGCAGAGATTTCTCTTTATTCAACTCTGCGTCCTCTGCGCCTCTGCGATTCAAATGTTTTTCATCGTTTTCAAATTTATTTCTTCAACACTTCGCCACCAGAGCACATCATCGTAGCGACGACAATTTCATCCTCTTTGTTGATCGCTAAATTCGCTTCTTTATCGATAATCAATTTCAAGAAATCGAGAATATTGCGGGCATACAATGCGGAAGCATCGGCAGCCACCAAGGTCGCTAAATTCGGCTCACCAATAATGTGCACGCCGTATTTTGTGACGGTTTTATTCAGTTCAGACAAAGGACAATTACCGCCCTGCTCAACCGCCATATCCACAATCACCGAGCCCGGTTTCATCGCCTTCACCGTTTCTTCAGAAATCAAAATCGGTGCTTTGCGGCCCGGGATCAAGGCAGTAGTAATAATGATGTCCGCTTGCTTCGCACGTTCATGCACCAACGCGGCTTGACGCGCCATCCAAGCGGCTGGCATAGGACGCGCATAGCCACCGACACCTTTAGCGATTTCGCGTTCTTCATCAGTCTCGTAAGGCACGTCGATAAATTTCGCACCCAAGGATTCGACTTGCTCTTTGACTGGCGGACGCACATCAGAAGCTTCGATCACTGCACCTAGACGCTTAGCAGTCGCAATCGCTTGCAAACCCGCAACACCGACACCCATGATCAAGACCCGTGCAGCTTTGACCGTACCAGCTGCAGTCATCAACATTGGCATAAAGCGTTGATAGGTATTCGCTGCCAGCATCACGGCTTTATAGCCTGCAATATTTGCCTGTGAAGACAATACGTCCAATGATTGCGCGCGTGTAATCCGCGGTGCGGCTTCTAAAGAAAAAGCCGTAATGCCGTGCGCTGCCATCGCTGCGATGTTGTCTGCATCAAAGGGATTGAGCATACCAACCACCACCGCACCCGATTTGATCAAAGCACGTTCTTCTGGCGAAGGCGCACGCACTTTCAAGATCAACTCTGCGCCGAATGCATCAGCAGCTGTACCTATCGTCGCGCCAGCTGCTTGATAGGCTTCATCGGTAATCGAGGAGGCAATACCAGCACCAGCTTGTACGACGACTTGGTGTTTGGCGCTCACATATTTCTTAATTGTTTCTGGGGTCGCCGCAACGCGCGTCTCGCCCGACCGGGTTTCGGCGGGAATGCCGATTTTCATAAAGAACTCCTTTTATTGTTGATAGCCTTAGGTTCAATGACAAAAGTGATGACTTCAGGTACACCATGTTGCGCAGAAATTTCCTACTTGGATAAAGCAAGAAACAAAACCAAAACTGACAAGGATTTAAACCACTTGAACTACTTACAAAGCTGTTACCAGCGACTGCGAACTGCATACAAATTTGAACTGCCGGAGGGATCTTACATTTAATATTCGACAACGATATTACACGAAAAACGCACCAATCTGGCACAAGAAAAGCACACTGAAGCAAGCTACTAAGAAATAACTTGGACCACTTCCGCGCACAGTGGCTCCCTATGCAAGACAAACAAAGTCTGCGCAAACCTATGCCAGACAAGGCTTTACCGAATAGGAAACAAAAATGGCTTGGGCCTAAGTACACTACATTTTTATTTAAAAATTACTAACGAGTCTGATGAATTTTCTTATAGATAGAATCTTTATTAGTAAATTCGAATCTTGATTTGACCCAGCTCGCGCTAAGAAAGACACTTAAAAGGGTAAAATGTTGGCTTGATTGATTGTCTGCCTCGCTTATGTCTGAAACTTGGAAACCCTCTGTCACTGTTGCTGCGATTGTGCCGCGCCAAAACGGTGAGCGCCTAGAATTTTTAATGATAGAAGAAACCACAGCCGATGGTGTACGTCTGAATCAAGCAGCCGGACATCTTGATCCTAACGAAAGCTTGGAGCAAGCGGTCATCCGTGAAACTATGGAAGAAACTGCGCATGAGTTTGTACCGGAAGCGCTAGTTGGCACGTATATGTCGAAATTTATTTCACCAAATTCAGGCAAAGAAGTGACGTATTTGCGTTTTGCATTTTGTGGCAAAGTGATCGCACAGCATGATAGACCTTTAGATCACGGTATTTTGCGGGCGTTGTGGATGACCTATGAGGAAATTTTGGCATGCCAAAAGATGCATCGCAGCCCCTTAATTTTGCAGTGCTTACAGGATTATCTGGCGGGACAGAGAGCGCCTTTAGATTTGATGTATACGCATCCTAGTGTAACGAATTCGGCAAATTAAAAGACATCAAGCGATTTTGAATTCAACTTTTCAGGCTTGTAGCTTAGATGAGAAGAAGCAAATAAATCGTAGGGCGGGTGAAACCCGCGCTGCTAAAGTAATAACTGCAGTAATAACTACAGTAACAAAAATCAGTAGGAATATTCATGAGTAAAAAACGTGTAGTCATCGGTATGTCCGGTGGAGTCGATTCTTCAGTCTCAGCTTGGCTCTTGAAAGAGCAGGGCTACGAGGTCATTGGCTTGTTTATGAAGAACTGGGAGGACGATGACAATTCCGAATATTGCTCAACGCGCGAAGATTTAATTGATGCAGTTAGCGTCGCCGACGTGGTTGGTGTTGATATTGAAACCGTCAATTTTGCTAGCGAATATAAAGACCGCGTGTTCGCCGAATTCCTGCGCGAGTATCAAGCGGGTCGCACACCGAATCCCGATGTGTTGTGTAATGCAGAAATCAAATTTAAGGCTTTTTTAGATCATGCGATGAAACTAGGTGCCGACTACATCGCAACTGGTCATTACGCACGCGTACGCGAAGTCAATGGTGAGTTTCAATTACTTAAAGCACTCGATGCCAGCAAGGACCAAAGTTATTTTCTGCATCGTTTAAATCAAGCTCAACTCAAAAATACGCTGTTCCCACTTGGTGAAATTAACAAAACTGAAGTCCGTAAAATCGCTGAACAAATCAATTTACCGAATGCGAAAAAGAAGGACTCAACTGGCATTTGCTTTATCGGTGAACGCCCTTTCCGAGAATTTTTGAATCGCTATTTGTCGTACGCGCCGGGTGAAATCCGCACCGCTGAGGAAGAAGTCATTGGTCAACATGTAGGCTTAAGCTTTTACACTTTAGGTCAGCGCAAAGGTATAGGCATAGGTGGCATCAAGTCACACCAAAATACCGATGGTAGCAGTGATGCTTGGTATGTGGCACGCAAAGATGTACCGAACAATCGTCTGTACGCGGTACAAGGTCATGATCATCCGTGGTTACTATCTAACTCGCTAGAAGCAGCACAAGTCAGTTGGATCGCTGGACATGCGCCAGATCTAGAGAAACTGTCAGCCAAGACACGCTATCGCCAACCTGATATGGCTTGTCGTTTCAATGGTAATAACGAGCTATTTCAATTGCATTTTGACGAAGCGCAATGGGCAGTCACCCCGGGACAATCTGCGGTTTTATATGATGGCGATGTTTGTTTAGGTGGCGGAATTATTAACTCGGCCTCAGCAGAGAATAACTAAAACGTATTACTTTGATTCGCAGCCACTAACTTAAATAACTTGGCTAACTTCGCTAAACAAAAATAGCCGAATGCGAAAGCACAAAAGACAGAGGGCAGATACACGATGTATCTGCCCTCTGTCTTTTACAAAGTCCAGCTAAGCCGATTTAATCCTCATGCGCCTCATCACCTTCAGCGCGCGCTTTTTCAAATGCTTTTCCAAAGAACAAAGCATTTTCCAAAACACGACGACTACCGAGCCAACCGCTTCTAAAGCCCAAAGCTGCACTTGCCAAAATCACGCTACCGCTACCGACACGTTGCGCTGTGATTGCCGCTGATCCAGCGATACGCTTGGCGTTCTCTGCCGAAGCATATCCGCTCAACACGGGTGAACTTGTATACGCAGCGACCGTGCCATAACGATCCCCTTCTAACTTGTACACATCTGCCTGCCCACGGAATACTGGCAAGATATCGCGCGGAATGCCCGCGGCAATTGGATGACTGCGATCAATTTCCGTTTCAAAGATCACGCCAGCAACCAAATCTTTGGCAGCGTTTGCATCTTGGTCTTTATAGGCTAAACGTCCTTCTTTGGCTTTCTTATCCTCTGCCTTATCTGCATCCGATTTTTTACCTGCATCGCCTTTCACTAACTTGGTTTGCAAATAAGATTGATTGCTCGCCCAATTCAAAGCACCTTCAACACCGATGATGACGCCGCCTTGCTTCACAAAGCGTTCGATGTTTTTGTTGGCCTCGTCGGACAAACGATAACTACCATCACTCATCACGATGTGTGTGTAGCGTTCTAATTGCGTTGACGCTAAACGATCTGTGCTGAGCATGGTTGCTGGCAAACGCAAATGGGTATCAAGCCAATGCCACAACTCACCAACCGAAGTCGAATCCAAGCCTTGACCAGTTAGCACTGCCACGCGTGGACGCTCCACCGTTTTCAAACTGGCGCTACCTAAATCCACACCTGTGCTACCAGCGCCAGAACTTAATGCCAACACTTCAACGCTGTGATTGGCTGTCGCTTTACGTACAATCTCTGCCACATTCGCGGCTGACGTGCTTTGCATCGCGACTGGAATAACGATGCTACCAATACCTAAATCCTTACTACCCTCAGTTGTTTGCACACGCATTGGCTTGGTCACAGTGCGTAAGCGCAATCCGGTCTGGCTTAATTCTGCCAGCAATGGTGCAGCATCATCATTGACCCATGAGAAAGCGTAAGCAATATTCGACTCAGCTTTTAAACTCACTTTCGGCAAATCCTGAACTGGATCACCAATCACATCAGCCGCGCTCTTAGCACTCGCTAGGTCATACGCTTTAGTCACACTCCAAGCAGAGACATCGTAAAAAGTATTATCTTTGAATTGCGTACGCAACTCAGTGATTCCTTCTAACAAACGACTTTGACGCTGATTCAATGGAACAGCAATCGCATTGCGCGCATCGTAACGTTGACCATTGACGGTGACGCTACCCTTCACCTGATGCACCGCGATACCGTGTTGCTTCAACAAATTCGAGAAATCACGCAAGCGGGCTGGATTGCCTTCAGCTGCAAATAACATGGCACGATTAGGATCAGCCTGCGCCATTTTTTTCGCTTCATCATAGAAATTCTTTTGGTGCGAAATTAATTGATCACGAATCGCATCTGCTGCCTGTATCGTACTAAGTGAAGTCGTAATTTGATTGGCAATAGTGTGATCAAATTTTAGCAAACCATTACGCGAATCCTGAATATGACCGCGCGAACTGGCTTGCTCAAACAGGATACCAACACTGCCTTGCAAATCTGGAT
>VFQS010003145.1_pt1 | contig 12792 bp, 14 predicted proteins | sample 3512361 | NCBI WGS metagenome assembly VFQS01 (sample SAMN10412375, study PRJNA504923) | tailings metagenome | isolation source: Relicate 1 Philex TSF3 active mining | place: Philippines
AAAAATTAGTAGTCTTGTTTGAATCCTCTATACAATCTAAATCCACCATATAATAAACACATTACTCCAAAGATCATTCTAAATTCAGCGTCAATATTCATAATCTGTTCTACTTTAAACCACTTGGCTCCCAGCATCAAAACAGCCGATCCCAAGATTAAAGTAGCCATGGTAAAATCGTATATTTTTCTGAAAAATCGATAGGAACGCTCGGATTGCTCTCTTGTATCCATCTTTATTACATTTTAGGAAAGCAATTTAAACAATTATCTTTACACCCAAATATTAACTGAATGAGTAAACCTTCCATTCCTCAAGGTACCAGAGATTTTAATGCTGCAACAGTGCATAAGCGTCAATACATTTTAAACACCATTAAGCATGTATTTGAAACTTTTGGATTCCAGCCATTAGAAACTCCTGCTATGGAGAACTTGGACACTCTAATGGGTAAATATGGAGAAGAAGGGGATAAATTAATATTTAAAATTTTGAATAATGGTTTGGATAATGCTGCAAAAGAAGCTCAAACCAAAGAAGGATTTGAAAAAATATTACAAGGAAAATCTACTTCCACAATTACTGAAAGAGCGCTTCGTTATGATTTAACGATTCCATTTGCAAGATATGTAGCGATGCATCATGGTTCATTGACATTCCCTTTTAAAAGATATCAAATGCAACCAGTTTGGAGAGCAGATAGACCACAAAAAGGAAGGTATAGAGAGTTCTATCAGTGTGATGCAGATATTGTGGGTAGTGAAAGTTTAATCAATGAAGTAGATTTAGTCGCTATATATGTAACAGCTTTTAAAGCATTACAATTACCTGTGACTATTAAAATAAATAATAGAAAAATTTTATTGGCATTAGCACAGGTTTGTGGTGGGGAAGAAAAGTTAATTGACCTAACTATTGCGATTGATAAATTAGATAAAATTGGTTGGGAAAAAGTACAAGAAGAATTAAGTGCAAAAGGATTTAACGAAGTGCAGCAAAAGACCATTCATACCTACTTAACTATAAGTGGAACCAATCAAGAAAAATTAACCAAACTTGCACAACTATTGGCTGGAAATGAAAGTGCAAATAAGGGTATTGAAGAAATCAATTTTGTGTTGAATTATCATCTAGCAACTGGTATGTCGCAATTTGTAGAGGCTGACTTTACCTTAGCTAGGGGATTAAATTATTATACAGGCATTATTTTTGAAGTAAAAGCAAACGATGCTCAAATGGGCAGTATTGGCGGTGGTGGCAGATATGATGACTTAACCGGATTATTTGGCGTGAACAATGTTCCAGGTGTAGGAATTAGTTTTGGTGTGGATAGAATTTTTGATGTCTTAGAAGAAAAACAATTGTTCCCAACAACTATTGAAGCAGGCACTCAAGTATTGTTTTTTAATTTAGGAGAACAAGAAGCTGCAGCCGCATATAATCAAATGATGCAGTTAAGAAATAAAAAAATTGCTTGTGAAATCTACCCTGAGAAGAGCAAATTTGACAAGCAATTTAAATATGCTGAGAAAAAAAATATTCCTCAAATTGTGATCATTGGATCAGAAGAATTAGCAACCTCACAATGCACCGTTAAAAACTTAGCAACAGGCCAACAAAACACCATCAGTTTCGAAGCATTAAAAAATTACTTCGATTAGATTTATTTGTTTTGTTTTTCTGCCCAAATAATTTCGTACAGTTCTTCTTTTCTTAATTCGTTAGAAGAGCCTGGCGCAGCGGCTGTTTCTTTTTTGCCCACTAATTCCATGCCTTGCACCAAAATAGCAATTTCAATCACTGCTTTATCAGCGCCTCTTTTGAAAATAACACTTGCATCATATTGTGCTAAGTAAAAAGTGTCTACACTTTTCTTTTCAATAGCAGTTGAACCCATTGCAGAATTGATCATCAAAGAACTATCTTCTAATGTAATTGTTACTTCGGCAACTGGACTTCCTTCAGCAAATACATATTTGCCTACATAAGCTTTTAATGGACTCTCTTGTGCGTTTACAGTAAAAATCGCACTCATACAAAACACAGCTAAACATAAAACTTTTTTCATAATGGCCTTTTTTAATTGATTTAGAACCTGAATTTAAAAACTATTAGCAAATCGGCAAAAGAAATAAATAAATACAAACAAAGCTTAACAAGTATCTTTGCAGTATGGACAAGATGAGACCCAATATTAGACATGCACAAGTTGCTGATATTGAACGATTTATACAAGAGGCCGGAGAGCCTTCATACAGAGTAAAGCAAATTCAAGAATGGCTATGGCAAAAACATGCCCATAGTTTCGACGACATGAGCAATTTGAGCAAGGCTTTACGCCAGAAATTGGTTGAGCAATTTACCCTACCAGCCCTTACCCTTGATGCCACACAATTAAGTGAGGATGGAACCTTAAAAACAAGATTCAGAACTTTTGACGATCATATGATTGAAGGGGTATTAATTCCAACCACTGAAAGAAAAACGGCTTGTGTTTCTTCTCAGATAGGTTGTAGTTTAAGTTGTAAGTTTTGTGCTACAGGTTATATGGAGCGTAAAAGAAATTTAAGTTTTGATGAGATCTATGACCAAGTAGTCATGATCAAGCAACAAACCGAAAAAACATATGATGCTAATTTGAGCAATATTGTTTTTATGGGTATGGGTGAACCTTTGTTGAATTATAAAAATGTGTTAGCAGCCATAGAAAGAATTACTTCACCAGAAGGCTTAGGAATGAGTCCAAGAAGAATTACCGTATCTACTGCAGGGGTTGCCAAAGGCATCAAGCAATTAGGAGATGATCAAGTGAAATTTAAATTGGCCTTGTCTTTGCATGCTGCTAATGATAAAAAGAGAAACGAGATCATGCCTATCAATGAAAGTAATAATATACAAGCATTGGTGGAAGCGCTAAACTACTTCTACAAGAAAACAGGCAATGAAATCACTTTTGAATATATCTTATTTAAAGACTTCAACGATTCGGAAAAAGATGCAATGGAGTTAACTAAATTATACAGACAGGTGCCTGCAGATTTAATTAATGTAATTGAATATAATTCTATAGATCAGTTCCCATTTGATAAACCAGATGAAGATGGATTTGAAAGATTTGTAGAAATGTTACAAAAAAATAGAGTGAACGTAAGAGTTAGAAGAAGTAGAGGAAAGGATATTGACGCTGCTTGCGGACAGTTAGCCAACAAAGGGTAAATATGAACAAGAAAAGAACAGACAATTTTGACAAGTTCTCCAATAAAAAAAAGGGAGCTGCTGTTAAAGAAGAATACAGACAAGAAAAGAAAAAAGCTAAAGTAGAATCAAGATTAGCGGGAGAAGCAGCACGTCAAAGAAAAAAAGATATTGCTCGAGGTATTGCAGTAGAACCTGTTGGAAATAATAAAAGAGGTCCCAAACCAAGTTTCAAAAAAAGAACCCCTGCATCCATGGATCGTGCGGATGAAAAAAGAACAGCTAGTATTGGTAAAGTAACAGCTAATACCGATGTGGAGCACGAGCAAATGCCATTGAACAAATACATTGCACATTCTGGTACTTGTGGAAGAAGAGAAGCTGCAGAATTAGTGAAAGCTGGAAATGTTACAGTAAATGGTGATACTGTTTTAGAACCAGGATATAAAGTACAATACAAAGATGTAGTAAGATTAAAAGGGAAATTACTTAAACTACAAGTAACCCCTGTTTATATTTTATTAAATAAGCCAAAAGATTATATCTGTACAGCCAATGATCCTGAGGGAAGAAAAACCGTATTAGACATTATTAAAAATGCGACCACACAAAGAATGTTCCCAGTGGGAAGATTAGACAGAAATACAACTGGCGTATTAATTCTAACCAATGATGGAGATTTAGCTCAAAAATTAACGCATCCATCATACGAGATTAAAAAAATTTACGAAGTTACTTTAGACAAGCCTGTGACCAAAGCAGATCTTGAAGCCATTGCTGCTGGTGTAACTTTAGAAGATGGATTTATTGCTGCAGATGCAGTGAGTTATGTGGGTGCTGCAAAAAATGTAATCGGTATAGAAATTCACAGTGGAAGAAATAGAATTGTAAGAAGAATATTTGAACATTTAGGATACGATGTAAGACATTTAGACAGGGTGATGTTTGCCAACCTTACCAAGAAAAATGTAGACAGAGGCAAGTGGCGCTTCTTATCAGAGAAAGAAGTTAGATTATTGAAATTCTTGAACAAGTCTTTTACAAGAAAAGCGAAATAGCAGGATGTTAGATATTATTTTCGAAGACGATGACATGATTGTGTTGAATAAACCAGCCGGTGTATTAAGTATACCCGATCGCTTTGGTGTTACACCTTCTTTAAAATCCATGTTGATTGAACGCTACGGAAATATCTTCACAGTGCATAGATTGGATCAATTCACCAGCGGCTTGATCATATTCGCCAAAAATGAACATGCTCATAAAGAACTAAGTGCTTTATTTGAAGGAAGAGATATCGAAAAAAAATACCTTGGATTAGTCATGGGTAATCCGCCTTCTGAAGGCGCAATAGATGTGCCAATCATGGAACACACAGTGAAAAAAGGGATGATGATTACGCATGCAAAAGGTAAAGCTGCTTTAACTACCTATAATGTGGTGAAATTTTACAAAAGATTTGCTTGGGTATCATTTCAAATTCATACTGGTAGAACACATCAAATTAGGGTGCATGCAAAACATATTGGACATCCCATGGTGGCAGATGAACTATACGGTACCGGAGAAAAATTATTACTCTCTAGCATAAAGAAAAAGAATTTCAAATTAGCTAAAGAAGCAGATGAAGAAAGACCCTTATTGGCAAGACAAGCATTACATGCTTTTAGTGTTGCATTTGATTATAAAGGAAAGAGGCTTCACTTGGAAGCCCCTTTACCAAAAGATTTAACCGCTTGTTTAAAGCAGTTAGATAAATGGAATACTTAGGAAATAATGTAGATACTTTTTATTTGTATAACTACTCGTTATATAAATCTAAAAGGCCTTCAGGCAATTCAACTAAAACTGTTTTCTTAGCGTGATTCACTCCTTTCAAACTCTCTTCATGCAAAGGAATATATGCTTCTTGTCCATTATAATCAATGGTTACTAATAATTGATGTGGTTGTTCTATGACTTCTTTAATTAGCCCTAAATTTTTGTTACCCTCTTGCACCATATATCCCAATAAAGCTAGCGGTGCATTTTTCTCCACTAATTTTTGAAAGGTTTCTTGTGGTACCCATACTTTTTTAGAAACTATCATTGCAGTAGCTTCTCTTGTTTTCATGCCTTCAAAATGTACATGTGTTAATGTATCTGTTTTTGCAGATGCAGATTGAATAAAATAAGGAATAAAACTGTCTTTGGTTTGCTCAACAAATAATGCATCCACTCCTTTAAAAGAAATGGTCTTACCTAATGCATGCTCAACAATCACTTGACCAGTGATCCCATGGGGTGCAACAATTTTACCAATATGTATCAAATCTTTCATACGCTAAATTAATTCAAATCAATTCCATAAAAAACCCCAGCTTCAAAAAGAAGCCAGGGCTTTTAAAGCTATTTTAATCTGTGTAAGATTATTCTGCAGCTGGAGTTTCTTCAGCAGATGCTTCAGCAGCTGGTGCTTCTGGTTCAGCTACCACTTCAGCAGGTGCTTCCGCAACTGGTTCAGCTACTTTCTTAACAACAGGAACATACACTTTCTTAGCAGCTTGTGCTTTCTTATGTGCTTCAGTTTTGCTAGCAATATTTGCTTCATGCTCTGCATACCAAGTTTGGAACTTAGCCATTGCAGTTGCTTCATCAAATAAACCTAACTTAACACCACGTAATAAGTGTTTTAAATACAATACTCCTTTGAATGATAAAATTCTGTGCACTGTATCAGTAGGTTGTGCTCCTTTGTTCAACCACTCTAATGCCACTTGACGATCCAATTGGATAGTAGCAGGAACAGTTAAAGGATTGTAAGTACCGATTTTTTGGATGAATTTACCATCTCTTGGTGCGCGTCCGTCAGCCACTACAATAAAGTAGAATGGTCTTTTCTTACTACCATGACGCTGTAGTCTCATTTTTACTGCCATTTTAAATAGAAATTTATAGGCGTTAACAAATTGGGTTAATCGGTGCAAAGGTAAGGGGAATCAGGCAAATTATTCAAGAATACCTTATTTCCTTTGGTAAATTTTATACTGAATATCAATCAGTTACAAAATTTATCTTCTCAATCCTGGCATTCTACCACCCAATCCACCTCCTGGCATTTGACCATTCATCATCTTCATCATTTGTTTCATTTGGTCAAATTGTTTGATAAATGCATTGATCTCACTTATATCTTTACCTGCACCTTTTGCAATTCTTGCCTTTCTACTTGGAGACAACAAATCTGGATTTCTTCTTTCTATCAGAGTCATAGATTGTATAATGGCTTCCACTCCTTTGAATGCATCGTCTTTGATGTCTACATCTTTTAAGTTCTTACCCATTCCAGGAATCATCCCCATCAAATCTTTTAGATTACCCATCTTTTTAATCTGCTGAATTTGGGTTAAAAAATCTTCAAAATCAAATTGATTTTTTCTAATTTTCTTTTCTAATTTTTTAGCTTCCGCTTCATTAAATTGTGCTTGCGCTTTTTCTACCAAAGAAGTGATATCACCCATTCCTAAAATACGCTGTGCCATTCTCTCTGGATAAAAAATATCCAATGTGTCCATCTTCTCTCCACTGCTCATAAACTTGATTGGTTTATTCACCGTGTACTTAATAGATAAGGCAGCACCGCCTCTTGTATCGCCATCTAACTTAGTTAATACCACTCCAGTGAAATCCAAACGATCGTTGAAAGCCTTAGCAGTATTGACTGCATCCTGACCAGTCATGGAGTCTACTACAAATAAAATTTCTTGAGGTTGAATGGCGTTTTTAATATTCTCTACTTCATTCATCATCATTTCATCCACTGCTAAACGACCCGCAGTATCTATGATGATCACATTTTTATTATTTTGTTTTGCATGTGCAATGGCATTTTGTGCAATAGACACCGCATCTTTATTCTCTCTTTCAACAAAAATATCTACCCCAATTTGTTCTGCTAACACCGTTAATTGATCCATCGCAGCTGGACGATAAATATCTGCAGCCACCAATAAAGGAGATTTTTTTTGTGTCTTTAAGTAAGTTGCTAATTTTCCAGAAAAAGTGGTCTTACCAGAACCTTGTAAACCCGCGACTAAAATGATGGTGGGATTTTTTGAAGTATCTAGTAAGGTTGCCTCTGATCCCATTAAAGCAGTTAATTCATCTTGTACTATTTTGACCATTAACTGACCTGGGCTGATAGCATTGATGACTTTTTCACCCATTGCCTTTACCTTAATGGCGTCTGTAAATTCTTTCGCTATTTTAAAGTTTACATCGGCATCTAACAAAGCCTTGCGAATATCTTTTAAGGTATTCGCAACATTCAATTCATTAATTCTTGATTGACCTTTTAGGTGCTTAAAGGCGGATTCTAATTTTTCACTGAGGTTATTAAACATACCAATGGATTAAGGGTGGCAAATATACGTAAAACTTGACAAAGGAGATGAGGTCTATTTTATTGATTTTCAATGTATTAGATAAGTTTTAGTATTCGAAATTTTCCTAATTGGCTATTTCTTAACTATTTAGGTCAAAAAATAACTTGGAACCTATCATTTATTTAATATTATTGCACCTAACGAAACCTATATAAAGAGGCTAAGATTTTATGAGTAAGAAACAATTATTTACACTTGAATTTCCAGTGAGATGTTCTCCATCCATTCTTTTTGAATTTTTATCAACTGCATCAGGATTACAAGAATGGTTTGCAGACAAGGTTGACGAATGGGAGAATGTTTACAGTTTTTCATGGAATGGAGGTGTACCGGACAAAGCAGAAATATTAGATCAAGAAGAAGATAAATTTATTCGATTCAGATGGTTGCACGGAGAAAAGAATGAATATTTTGAATTTAGCATTGAAAAAACAGAAATTTCTAATCAAACTATTTTAGTGATTAAAGATTTTGCAGAAAAAAATGAAATCAAAGACCAAAGTCAACTTTGGGAATATCAGGTTAAAGATCTATTTCATCGCATAGGTAGCTAGTACTACAAACTTGTTCAAAAAATTAGACATACTAATTCTGAAGGCCTTTATTGGACCTTTTATAGCAGCACTCACAATTACTACTTTTGTGCTGACGATGCAATTTTTTTGGTTGTACATTGACGACTTAGTAGGAAAAGGATTAGATTTTTTAACCATCATGCAATTGGTGGGATTGGTTGCCATTAATACCATTACCCTTTCCTTACCGCTTTCTCTTTTGTTTTCTTCAATTATGACTTTTGGTAATTTAGGAGAGAGTTTTGAATTAGTAGCTATCAAAGCTGCCGGTATTCCATTGATACGCTTTATGCGTCCCATTTTTTTGTTCACCATTTTACTGTCTGGGGTAGCGTTTTTATTTGCCAATAATATTATACCTATTGCTCAAATGAAATTGACCAAGCTTAAATACGATATCATTGTTGCTAAGCCTGCAATGGATTTGAAAGAAGGTGTATTTTATGATAAAATAGATGGATACATCATCAAATTAGGAAAAAAAGAATCCAATGATAGCGTCATGCATAATATCATCATCTTTGAAAAAAGATATGGCTTACAAGACAATATGACCATGGCAGCATCTGGTATCATGCGCGTTTCTCCTGATAAAAAGTTTTTAGAATTTACGATGTTCAATGGTTGGCGCTATCAAGAAAGAGGACAAAGAGGAAATACCCCTACTGAATTCACAAGATTGTATTTTAAAGAATATAAAAAAGTTTTTGATTTAAAGTCTTTTCAACTGGGCAAGAATAATGATCAAATTTACGATCCAAAAATGTTGAGCGTTCGTCAATTACAACATGCATTAGACTCTGTAAAAAATAATGACTTCTATTATTTGAAAAAAACAAAAGCTGAATTGGGCGGTTATCTAAGATTTATGAACTATAAAGATAGTACACAGCTATTTAATGCAATTAAAGCGAAGCCTATCAAATCGATGGATGAAATTATTCCCGCTTCAGAAAAGTATAGCACTGTTGAAAGCGTAGGTTACCAATTTGCAGCTATGATCAGTAGCTTGGGATCATTATCTATCGTATATAAAGATAAAAGTCTATCCACCGCATATCACGCTATTGAGTGGCACAGAAAATTTACTTTATCTTTTGCTTGCATAGTATTGTTTTTAATTGGTGCCCCATTGGGTTCCATTATTAGAAAAGGAGGATTAGGGACACCCATGGTATTAGCTGTTGCTTTTTTTGTGGTATTTTTCTTACTGAATAATTTTGGTGAAAAATTAGCTAAATCAGGTACATGGGAACCTTTTGCGGGGATGTGGTTATCTAGCTTCTTATTAATCCCCATTGGTATATTTCTTACATATAAGGCCATGAGGGATTCTCAACTCTTTAATCAAGAATTTTACTATCGAACTTTACAGCCAATTAAAGTAACTTTGAAGAAGTACTTTAAAAAATAAAACCATGTCCAAATCATCACAAAATCGTCGCCAGTTTCTGAAAAATACAGGAAAGGCAGGAATCGCTTTGGCTACTGCACCCATCATGGGTAGTTGGAATTTTTCAACAACTGAATTCCAGCAGCAAGCACTACCCTATGCATATAATGCATTGGAGCCATTTATTGATGCATTAACCATGGAAATACATTATACAAAACACGCTGCTACTTATGCAAAAAATTTAGCAGATGCATGTTCTGCAGAAAAAGTCAATACAGCCACTACAAGCTTAAGAACATTGCTTGCCAATATTTCAATTTATAGTGCAAAGATGCGCAACAATGCAGGTGGACATTTTAACCACGAATTTTTCTGGCAAATCATGAAACCATCTCCTTCAACTGTTCCTCAAAACGAATTAGCTGAAGCGATCAATAAAACATTTGGATCATTTACTGCATTTCAAACTGCTTTTTCCGATGTGGCAAAAGCAAGATTTGGAAGCGGTTGGGCATGGTTGATAGTAAAAGCAGATGGTCAATTAGCAGTTTGTTCTACTGCCAATCAAGACAATCCATTAATGGACATTGCAGAGATGAAGGGAGAGCCAATCATTGGACTGGATGTTTGGGAACACGCTTATTATTTAAAATACCAAAACAAAAGACCAGATTATATCAATAATTGGTGGAATTTAGTGAATTGGGAATTGGCGAATAAACACTTTGTTTCATTCATTAAGAAGTAATCCAAAAACATGCAATCTGCCCAACAGAATTTAAAGATTCAGTTTTATTTAACCGTTTTGAGTGTTGTATTATTTATACTCAAATTTGTGGCATATTTCATGACCCATTCTCTATCTGTTTTATCAGATGCATTAGAGAGTATTGTGAATGTGTTGGCAGGATTGATTGGGTTATACAGTTTATATGTTGCTGCTAAACCTAAAGACAAAGAACATCCTTACGGGCATGGTAAGGCCGAATTTATCTCTGCGGCTTTTGAAGGAAGTTTAATTATCACAGCTGGATTAATTATTTTATACGAATCAATTGATGCGTTCATACATCCAACTGAATTACATTCTTTGGACAATGGTATTTTCATTTTATTGACTACTGCCATTTTAAATTTAGGCGCTGGTTGGTTTGTAAAATTAAAAGGCAAGAAGAATAAATCTTTAGCATTAATATCAAGTGGACAACATTTGATCATAGACAGCTTAACCACTTTCGCAGTGGCTATTGGAGTGGGTATTGTCTTGTTTACTAGTATCACTGGTATTGATACAGGTATTGCAGTTGCCATGAGCTTTTGGATTATGTACAATGGCTATAAAATTATCAGAGAGTCTTTGGCTGGAATTATGGACGAGGCAGACATGGCTTTATTGGAAGCTGTTATTGAAGAATTGAATTTATCCAGAAATAAACAATGGATAGACTTGCACAATCTTAGGGTAATTAAATACGGAACACATATACATGTAGATTGTCATTTAACGGTTCAATGGTACTTAAATATAAATGAAGCGCATGCAGTGGTGGAACAATTTACCAATTTGATAAAAAATAAATTTGGGGATAGTGTTGAATTCTTTATTCATACAGATGGCTGTATGCCTTTTAGTTGTCCTATTTGCAGTATCAGTGATTGCGAAAAAAGAAAAGCCCCTTTTCAACAAAAATTAGACTGGACTGTAGAAAATGTTTTATCTGATTTAAAACATCAATTAACATAATGTAATATAAATTTTATGAAAGAATGGTCAGTGTATCAAGAAGCGAACAAAGAAAAATTTTTAGCGGAGTTATTAGCTTTATTAAGAATACCCAGTGTGAGTGCAAAATCAGAACACAATGGTGATATGTTAGCTTGTGCAAAAGCAGTAGAACAATCTTTAAAAGACGCAGGTGCAAGTACTACTAAAATTTATGAGACACCTGGTCACCCAATTGTTTATGGTGAATTAATCACCAATCCACATTTCCCAACTGTATTAGTGTATGGTCATTACGATGTTCAACCAGCAGATCCATTAGAATTATGGAACAGTGGGCCATTTGAACCAACCATCATTGATGGAAAAATATTTGCACGTGGAGCTTGCGATGATAAGGGACAATTTTACATGCATGTGAAAGCATTGGAAACAATGGTGAAAACCAATTCTTTAAAAACAAATATAAAATTCATCATTGAAGGTGAAGAAGAGATTGGCAGCCCTAACTTGGCTAATTTTGTCAAAGCCAATCACGCTTTATTAAAAGCAGATGTGATTTTAATAAGCGATACAGCAATGATTAGCATGGATACTCCTTCTATTGATATTGGTGTGAGAGGATTAAGTTATATAGAAGTTGAAGTAACGGGGCCCAATAGAGATTTACATAGTGGCGTGTATGGAGGCGCAGTGGCGAACCCCATCACTATATTATCAAAAATGATTGCATCTTGTCATGATGAAAACAATCATATCACTATCCCAGGTTTTTATGATGATATTATAGAGTCAACAGATGCCGAAAGAAAAAAAATGGCAGAAGCACCATTTGACTTACAAGAATTCAAAACAGATTTAGGAATACAAGAAGAATGGGGAGAAAAAGGTTATAGCACCAACGAAAGAACGGGCATAAGGCCTACTTTAGAAGTAAATGGCATTTGGGGTGGTTATACAGGAGAAGGTGCTAAAACAGTATTGCCATCCAAGGCATTTGCAAAAATCTCTTGCAGATTAGTGCCTAATCAATCTTCTGCAAAAATTACAGAGAAAATATTGGCTTACTTCAAACAAATAGCACCGGCATCAGTTACCGTGAATGCATTTGAACATCATGGTGGAGAACCTTATATCACTCCTATTCATTCTCATGAATATCAAAGTGCAGCAAAAGCCATTGCAACTACTTTTGGCAAAGAACCTATTCCAGTAAGAGGTGGTGGAAGTATTCCTATTTGTTCTTTGTTTGAACAAGAACTAGGATTAAAAATTGTATTTATGGGATTTGGTTTAGATAGTGATAATCTACATAGTCCTAATGAAAAGTATGATATTGCTAACTTCTACAAAGGCATTGAAACCATTCCATATTTCCACCAATATTTTGCAGAGAAATCATAAAGTAATCAATGGAAAAAACAATTACTAAAGTTAGATTGGATAAATACTTGTGGTCGATTCGCGTGTTTAAAACCA
>VFQS010003146.1_pt1 | contig 12791 bp, 14 predicted proteins | sample 3512361 | NCBI WGS metagenome assembly VFQS01 (sample SAMN10412375, study PRJNA504923) | tailings metagenome | isolation source: Relicate 1 Philex TSF3 active mining | place: Philippines
AGAATTATCATTCAATTTGAAGAATAATTCTAATCTATCTGGTGATTTTCATAGTGCTCTTTTACCAAATACAAAAGAATTATTGATCAATATGTAGACCAATATTTGGTAAAAAGTCACCAATATTTTAGAGAATAGGGAGAAAATTATTCCTATTGTCTCCTAATTCTCTACAGATGTAATATTTTTATTTTCACCATAATAAAAATACCATGATGGATAATTTTTTAAAATTTTATATGCATCTTTATATGTATTTTTGAGTTCATTTTTATCCATATATTTAATAATAAAATCAGCATTTTTTCCATCTATATTACAAATATCTTTTGAAAAAACAGTAAAAATTTGAGAATAATAATATTTAACAGGAGTACCATTTTCCCAACCACATATTCTACTATATAATCGTCCAATTTCCATAATATAATAAATAAAATTTAAAACTATTTAAAACAATATCACATAATATTATAAAATAAAAAAATGGAATTACCTACCGAAATATGGTCGTGCATTCTTCAGAAAACACGTACAATCAAAAACTGTAATAAATTATATACAGCTTTTACATCAAAAGTAAAAGCTGAACTAAAAGATATATATGAAACTCATAAAAAAAAAATAAATATAAGAATAATTTGCAGTTTTGAAAATAAATTCTCGGTATTCAATAATAATATTCAAAATACTGAATTTGAATTTGAATTAGATAACATTTTTACAGTCAAATATATTCAAAAATGGGATACTTATATTGGAAAAAAAAATTGCATTATTGCAGCAACAAATACTGGAATTATTATGTTTTGGGATGCAAATACAAAAGAATATATTCAAGGATTAGAAATTGGTTTTAATATTACTGAAATTCAATTTCATCCAACTAAATCACTTATGCTAACAGTTGGGCAATATTGGATTGGACGTGAATTGAAAATATGGAAATTTGATAATTATTGGTCTATTATTAGAATTGATATTGAATGTCTTGATGATTACAAAAAATTATATTATTTTGATCCAATACTTCCTTATGTATATATATATTCATCAAATGATTCTAAAAATATATCAAAAATTTATATTTGTAATTATGATATTCGTTTTCCATCAATTATCAATGGAGTAGAAAGTTTTATATATTTAACTAATTATTATGAACCTTTAAATATCAACAAAGATGGTACATTTGAATGTATAAAAAAAGATAATGGTGTAGATTTTTTTTGTAAATTTAGAATTAATAATTTTCAAATACAAGAAATCCAATTGCAGCCAATTTGCAAACCAGAATTAATTATTTCTAATTTTATTAGAATTGGTATGGATATTTATTTTCATACAAATTGTTTAGATTATCACTATATTTACAAACAAACAATAGATAAATATGATATTATTTACAAAACAATAAATAAAATATCAAAAATATTAATTGAAAACAATTTACTTTTATTTTTTGAAAATCAAGAATATAAGTCTATAGATTTATATAATTTAGAAATAGAAAGTATTTTTTCTAATAATAATTTTAATTATCTCTTGATATCTCAAATAATATTAGTAATATAAACAACAATCTACCAGTTTTTGCAATTTCTTGTATAGATTTTAGATTTGATTATTTAATTGCTAAATTTTTTCAAGGAATGGGTTTGCAAAATTCATATAGAATATAAATATAAAAATTGCTTTAACTTTACAACCAATTAGAGATATATATATAATAAATCATCAAAATTGTGGTTCAATAAGAGCATTTTTATCATCTAGCGGATATCCAAAATATTTAGGTTCTAATAATAAAATTTTTCCCAGGGTAAAAAAACTATTTACACCGCCGAAGATTTAAAATGAGACAAAACGGCTTAAAGATAAAATATTATAATATAATAACAATGAATAGTAAGAGGCCTATAATGACTTGTTCAGTTCAAAAGACAAAGTCTTTTGAACTTAAGATAAAAGTCTGCAAAGCAGACTTTTATATTCGTGCAGTTCCTGCTTTTCTCTTATAAGAAGGGTTTTTAGGTAGGAATAATAAAAGATACACATTAAAACTCATCAGTTGTATTTGACGATACAACATACTCAAAATTTACATTTTCCTGAAATGGATAAACCTTGAAGAATCACATTTTGTTCCATTTTAAATCTTCAAGGGTGTAAACTGAACCCCCAAACAATTATTGATGTCCGAATTTATTTTAATTTTATTATTTTTGCTAAAATAATAATTTTTATTTTATATAAATTATATTTTTCGCGAATGATACAGATTATTTTATAAAAATAAGATTATTTGCGAAATTATAATATTGAACATTTGTTAAAAAATATAATTTTTATTTTAATAATTATATTTTTTCGCAAATGATATCGATTATTTTATAAAAATAATATTGTTCGCGAAATTATAATATTGAATATTTGTTAAAAAAATTGAAATAAAAATTATAAATAATATAAATAATATAAACATATAAATAATATATTCAAAATGGTTTTTATATACATAATTCAGTTAGAGAAAGGTAAATATTATATTGGAAAAACTAATAATCCAGAATTTCGTTTAGAAAGTCATTTTAATTCAACTGGTTCAGAATGGACAAAAATATATAAACCAGTAAGAGTGATAGAATTGAAACCAAATTGCGATGATTATGATGAAGATAAAATTACAAGACAATATATGGATAAATATGGAATAAATAATGTTCGTGGAGGTTCATTTGTTTCAGTAAAATTGGATAAATCAACAATCGATCTTTTAACTAAAATGAGTAATGGAACAAATAATAAATGTTTTATTTGTGGAAAAGCAGGACATTTTGCTAAAAATTGTGAAGAAAATGAATATTGGGAAACTGATAGTGATGAAGAATATGAAGAAGTTTGGGAATGTCAATATTGTGAAAAAGAATTTTTAGAGGAGACAAAATGTGAATACCACGAGAAATATTGTAAATTAAGATATAAAAAACAAATTACTTATGAAAGTGATGAAAGTGATGACAATTGTTGTTTTCGTTGCGGTAGAGAAGGTCATTATGCTTCTTCATGTTATGCTTCAAAACATATTAATGGTTATTATTTAAAAAAATAATATTATTTGCGAAATTATTTACACAAAATATAAATATAAATATAAAAATAAAAATAAGTTTAAAAGCAATTTTGATTATATAAATAGAACAATATGGACCGTGCCGAAGAATTGTATGACCTATTGAGAAAGAAAGCCCCATTCTGTTTTATAAAAATGAATGACGGTGAGATTTCCGCAATTTATGACACGACCGCCGTTATATCAAGGGGCGCCGACCATTCTTCCCCCGAGATGTCCTCCAAATTACGCGCATGTTTAGACGTCGATTTGGAGAATTATTATGTGGGTGTTCCTTGTAATGTATGTCGCGGTGGTGATTACAAGCGGTGTATGGATTTGGTCAGGGAATCTACGCGAGTTATGAATACGAACATTTTGATAAATTCGAATGTGTGGCGGACGTTGGATGCGTTTCGGGAGACGATGCCTGATAGGCGCGTTGTTATTATAAGCAATGAGAGAAATATTCAAAATATAAAGTCATTGGAGAAGTTTGGAATAGTTCCTTATGAGATTGTTGTTGTATCAGAGTGTAATGCGTTTGACACGGATTATGACCGCGTGAGTAAAATGGAGTTTGAGGCGGGGGCCGTTATAATGTGTATGTGTGGGCCACTAGGCCGTATTTTATGTAGTGAGTGGTTCCGCCGGAATCCATCATTGACTTGCTTGGAGTTGGGGAGCTTGTTTGACCCTTTTTTGAGGGGGAAAACCTATGCTTATCACACTGGGAATCATCCGAGATGCGACGGATGTTTTCCTTCGACGTCTCTTACTCCCAGTCAGAATGATGAGATTATGGAGCTTATAGAGAATCCCCAAGTGGAGAACGAGTGCTTTTATTCTTATGACGAGACATATAATTATTATGTTAATTTTTTCAATAATCGGGAGGCCCTTTTGAAGAATACGCTTATCCGTTTAAAGAAGAATCCGGATGATATTTTGATGCGATATATTTGGACGCGATTTGAGGGAGATAAGTTGAAGGAGTATGTGGATAGAGAGTATAAGACGCGAATCGTAGATGGATATACATTAGAGGTGGAGAAACAGTCGCTCCGTTTGATTGAGTTTTGTATTAGACGGCGCCCTCGTCGAATATTAGAGATTGGTTTTAATTATGGGCATAGTAGTTTGCTATTTTTATTGAATACTGCTGGACTAAACACAGAAATAGTAAGTTTAGATATTGGGGAACATTCGAAGGTTGGGGCTGATTATATTAAGCAGGAGTTTGGGAGACGTCATAAATTTATATTTGGGAATAGTTTAGTGGAGGTTCCTAAGTTGGATGGGGAGTTTGATTTGATATTTATTGATGGCGGACATAGTTTTCGGGACGCTATGATGGACATTATAAATTGTATGAGGTTAAGTAATTCGGGGACTCTTGTAGTGGTTGATGATGTTGTGAAGGAAGGGGAGGATTGTCTTTTTTGGAATGATGGGCCTTCACAGGTTTGGAGAATGATGACAAATGAGGGGGATATTGTGGTTGAAGAGGGGTATGATAAATATGGTAGAGGGCGGGGGATGGTTTGGGGGGGATATAAAATATTATAATAATATCATAATAATATATGACGAAATTTATACTTATTTGTGCGACTGGAAGAAGTGGATCAACTACTTTACAAAGAATAATAAATACGATACCAAATACAAATATTACTGGCGAAAATAATGGCGCAATAGAAAATTTACTGATGTGTTATAAGAATATAAAATATACAAATAATATGATTCAAAAACATGAAAAAAATTTTAATAAAGATGTGGAAGAGTCATGTTTATTAAAAGAGGACTGGGAATTAAATAAAGATGATAATTTAACTTTAAAAAAATATAATTTTTTAACATATGATCAATTGAAACAAAATAATATAAAACCGTGTTGGTATAATTCATATGATTTTGAAGATGTAAAAGAAAGTATAAAAAATACAATATTAAAAATATTATCAAAACCTGATTGTAATATATTAGGATATAAAGAGATTCGATGGTTTAATAATTTACATTTATTAGATGAATTTATTGAATTATTTCCAAATACGAAAATTATATGTCATCTAAGTGATGATATTGAAAGACAATGTAAATCTGGTTGGTGGAAAGATAATAATGAGGAATCAAGAAATCATTTAATTTTGTATAATGAACAATTGATAGAATATTCCTTAAAACATAATTATTGCTATTTAAGTTATATGAAAAACTTATTCAATATTGAAGAAGTAAAAAAAATTTTTTTATTTTTAGATGAACCATTTGATGAAAATGAATATAGAAATATAATAAATAATTAAATGGAATAAATATATATTTATTTTTATAAAATAAAAAGTTATTTAATGCGTTTAAAATCCAGTGTTTTATTCTTAGAAGAGAGTGTGTGGGGGCGCGCCGAGAGAGAGTGATTGATTGTGTAATTATTTTATTTTCCCAAAAATATATTTATTTTTGGGAACTTTATGTTTCCGGAAATTACAAAAAGATTAGACTTGACTTCTTAGCTCAGTTGGTTAGAGCGATCGGCTGTTAACCGATAGGTCGCAGGTTCGAGCCCTGTAGAGGTCGTAATTTCTGATAGATTATGTTTATCAGAAAAATATTTTTAATTATAAATTTTGGAAAATATCCAGCCGGAGCAGGATATTTTATTCAAAAATCGATTGCTTCTTCAAGAAGGAGGTGAATAGGGCGAGAATATCGCACCGGAAGAACCAATTTCGAGAAGATAGTTCGTGTGGTCATTCAGAGGCTGTCCCAGACTGTCCGTAATTGTTGGAATAACCGCATTATCGAGACGACGCTGGTATTCTTCTGGGGTGCAACCAAGGTTGTTTCCCTTTCGCTTTCCAGCAGAATCTCCATACTTGCCGACATCGCAGTTGTCTCCAACTTGGCCAATTTTACAGGCGAATTCAATGCTGGAAACAAATTGAAGACTTGGAAAGACTTCACGTAAAGCTTCTTCGAAAGCCTTCTCAGAATCACCACAGAAACCGCCGGTTCCAAGAGCAAAACATCCAGCGCTAACTGCTTCTTCCAAATCCGCAAGAGACCCAATTTCAGAAGCAAGAACACTCGCAGTGGGAATAACGCTTCGAACGAGTTCAACAAACTCTGAAATGCTTCCTGAATCCTGACGGAAACCATTGATGAGACTGAGAAAGGGAACGATTTGACCATTTGGAAGCTTGACGTAGATTCGCTTTGCGACCTCTAAGAAACACGCAGTTCTAAAAGTGTCTGGAAGAGCCAAAAACGGGATTTCAGTTCCATAAATGTGGGTCAACCAGTAAAGAAAATGACCAACAATTTGGCCATACTTCCCCCATCCCATTCCTCCAAGAAGCATAGAAAGCTCGTGAGCGTGTGTTCCCATTGGGACAAACTTCTTCAACCGAATTCCGAGAATATTCGTGAGAACATTCCAAGCCCAAACGGATGAAGTTCCTTTAAACTTCTCAGAGAACTGGTCGAGGTAGAGGTTCGCCAATAGGAGAAACAACTGGCCCTGTGTGCGTCTTCCAGCCATATAGATGGCCATTTTCAGCGATTCCGGCTTTGAATCAATAGCAACCATAGATAGATGTGTGCGATAGAGAGACTCAAAAAGGGCCTCAACTTCTGAGATACCTCTCGCGCGATTGTCCTCGCGTCGGATAATCTCAAAGAGGACTTGGAGAACTGATGTTTCAAGCCAAGACGCATATTCATGACGGCCACAGATTTCAATAATTGGGCCAACATTACCAGAACAATCGGCTCCAATATAGAATGCGATGACAGGTTTTGAATCTGGACTCATCTGACTCAAATTGACACTTCTGTCATGGATAAGAGGGTTCGCAAGGGTGTCTGGTAAATCACATATAGATTCAAAAAATCCACGGACTTTCAGATTAGGGATCGAAGCGAGTGTTTCGGGGTCATGCGGTCTTGAAGCAAGTGAAGACAGGGCGTTCCGTATCTTTTGTTGAAGCTCAGGAGACTCCATAACCATTTTCGATACACGCGGTGTTCGAAAATCTACCAAAAACTTAACCATTTGTGGTCCATGTCTTTGCGCAATCTGATTGAAAACAAACTTCATAGTCCATTTGTAATAATCGTTGGCCATTGTAGAATCCATAAGATTCTTTCCAGAATAACTCATCATCATAAGACCGGTCGATTGGTCAATTTCTTGATAGCAACTGAAAACTTTCAGGAGAGATCCTTCTTCTTGTAATTTTAGAAGGTTCTTAATAAATGCTAACCTGATTTGGTTTGTGAGTGCTTTTGCGTGTTCAGAATCAATACGCGCAAGAAACGCTTGATAAAATTGGGATTGCTCCGTCATTTCAGCAGGGTTTGCTTGTTGAATCTGATGATTCATTTCATCCATATCTCTTTGAGCTTGAGCAGGAGAAATATTTCCTTGAAAAGGTTGTTGAAACGACATTTTTCGAATAAAATAACTAAAATATTGTTTATATTTACCATCAATTTTTTATTTAAATATTAAGTGCGTTTATTTTCCAAAATTTTTTTCTCATTATAAGTTGAAACCGGCGTGGCTCAGCGGAAGCGCGCGGGGCTCATAACTCCGAGGTCATAGGATCGAAACCTATCGCCGGTAAAACTAAAATATATACCGTATATTTTAGTTAAAATCATTTATAATTTATAAAATATAATACAAATGATTCCAGAATTAAGCGAAAATGATATGAAAATGTTTTACCAATATTTATACAAAGAAACTGTTTATTTTGAGTATGGGTCCGGTGTTCAACATATCAGGCTAATTTGAGACCAAACGTCCAAAAAATTTATACTGTTAAGAGCGACAAAAATTGATTGAATAAATTGAATTCCGTAATAAAAAACAACACAAAAATTACTTATATATACAATGAAATGGGGATACCCATGCGGTCGCTGTTTGAAAACAAGTCTCGCAAATTATAGCGAACATATACGTAATTTGACAATTGAAGAAAGGAACAAGATTGATTTAGTAATAATGTATTGTCGCATTCGTGTAGCGTATTTCTTAAATTGTTTTGAAGTAATAAATAACGACTGTTATGTTATATTTGATGATTTTTTACGTCGTAAAAAGTATCACGTTGTATTAGATTATTATGATATTGTTGAGAAGACGGAAGATAACCGGATGGTTATTTTGCGAAAGAAGAACAATGTTTCAATACCACCAGATTTGATTAAAAAAATATGAATTGATTCCGGATTAGAAAAATAATTTTAGAATTATAATTTAATGAAAGTGAAAATAAATAATATTTTATTAGAAGAAAATAAAATTTATACAACATTACAAATAAATAGAAAACCAAAAATTGTTGTATCTGAAAAAGATAAAGAGAAATATAAAAAGAATTTATTGACACTACTAATTGTCGATCCGGACGCGCATTATCCAAGCAATCCGACCGATAAATACATGCTACATAATATGGTAATAAATAATGATGAAATTATTTGGAGATATAAATCGCCAAATCCTCCGATGGATTCCGGCCCACATCGATATTACATACAGTTATATAAACAATCAAATCGAATAAAATTGGATGAACCAATTGCGCAACGAAACCAATTTGATTTGGAGTCGTTCGTTAAAAAATATAAGTTGAAAAAAGTGGATGAATTTGTATTTTTATGTAGAAAATAATAATTTTATTTTATGAAAATATTTTTCATAAAAATTTTATGAGCGCATTTATAAAATATAAAATTAAATTTATAAAAATAATATTTGATAAAATATGTCTAAAACAACTACTAAAAATGGAAGATTATGTAATCAAATAATTCGAAATTTATCGTTGAGCTTACTTGCTAAAAAATACGATTTATATGTAGAATATTCTAATTATGAAGATATAAATAATAATTTAGGAATAAATTTACATGTAGGTAATAAAAAATATGAGAAAACTAACAAAATAACAAATACAAATTATATGAAACATCTTAATGAGAATCTTAAAGTAGATTATAACTTAAATATGATGAATGATTATTTTCAAACAGAAGAAATAACAACAATATTACAAATACATTTAAAAAATGAAATGAATAATATAATGAATAAAAATCCGTATAGAGAGCGTTATAAAAATAATAATGATGTATTTTTACATATTAGATTAAATGATACAAAGAGATGGAATGTAGGAATAGATTATTATATTCATTGTATCAAATTATTACAATATAATAATATATATATTGGAACTGATAATTTTAATGATAATATAATAATAAAACTAAAAACATTATATCCAAATATTATATTTTTCAAAGAAGACCCAATAAAAACAATTCAATTTGCGAGCACTTGTAAAAATATAATATTATCACATGGCAGTTTTTCTGCTCTAATTGGATACTTAGGATTTTTTTCAAATGTATATTTTCCAAATAAAAATCCACTTTGGTGTCCATTAGGTTTATTTACGAATAAAGGATTTATTCCAATTGCGGTTTCTTAAATAAAAATATTTTTCATAAAAATTTTATGCGTTTATAAAATATAAAATTATATTTTGTAAAATAAAAATATGAAATAATTTATGAAAGGAGGAGGAAATTTTACAGTTTATGATATGTTGATTGGAAATCCAAGTTTTGTAGTAGAAAAAGAAAAAACTAAAAAATATGATTATTATTTATAAAATAGTTATTTGCTTTTTTCATAATTATTTACAGAAAAAATTTCAAATATTGTTATTTTGAAATATCATATATGAATTTATTTTATACATTTTTACATTTCAAATGACAATTATTTTTCTTCTAATTTTTTTAATCTTTCATCTACAATTTGTAGAATATTATGTATTGCTTCTAAATGTGTAACAAGTTGTTGGTCATAATATCTTGCTAATGGAACTGATTTAGAATATCTATTATTATTAATCGCAGTTTTTTTTTCAGTTAATACATCATTTATCACCTTAAAATTATGGTATATTGATGTTTTTTTATCACTTTCATCTTTTTCTTTTTGTTGTTGTTCTAATTCTAATATTCTTAATTGTAATTGTTGTATTTCTTTCATAACTGAATTCATGTTGTAATATAAATAATATTCTTTATATTATTTATATTTCAATTTTATAATAAATTTAGCATTCTTCGCAAATTTACTATATAAAAAATTGTTTGTTTTGCGATTTTACAATACGTGAAAATTTGTTATAAAAAATAAAACAGATTGTTATTTTATACAATAAAAAGAGATATTATAAATATTTGATTGCGATTTTTATGAAATTATAAATATTTGAGTAAGTGCGTTTGGATTTAAAAAAAATGATATATTTAGTGTATATACACGCGATGAATATACACGCCAACAAAGAATTACTACAAAAACTTCATGAACGAAAATTAATAGGTTCTCTTCCTGAAAAAGAACCTGATTTTAATCAACTTATAAGATATGGTGGTCATTTTGATATTGTTCGATATTTTCTGGAAGAAAATCTTTATAAATATGAAAAACAACTACCAAATGATGTGATAAGTTGGGCATCAAGATATGGAAATTTAGAATTTATTAAGTATATTGTTGAAAATAATATTACTTGGAATAAAGAGATTAAAATTTTAAATAATGCGATTAGTTGGGCTTCTTTGAATGGTCATTTAGAAGTTATAAAGTATCTTATTAAAAAAAGAGGAAAAATTGGTATTGATTCTATAAAAAATGCTTCTTTGAATGGTCATTTAAAAGTAATAAAGTATCTTATTGAAAAAGGAGGTATAATAACAGATGATGCTATTCCTTATGCTTCAAAAAATGGTCATTTAGAAGTTATAAAGTATCTTATTGAAAAAGGAGGTAAAATAACAGGTGATGCGATTCCTTATGCTTTAAAAAATGGTCATTTAGAAGTTATAAAATATTTTGTAAATACTGGAAGTAAAATAACACTTGATGCTTTATATGATTCTTTAAAATATTGTCATTTAGAAGTTATAAAGTATTTTATTGAAGAAATTGGATTAATCCCGATTTACGGAATTAATTATGTTTCAAATGGTATTAGTTCATGTGAAAAAAAATTAGAAGTGATAAAGTATCTTATAAAAAATGGAGTAAAAATAACAATAAATGCGATAAAATATGCGATTTACAATAATAATTTATCAATTATACAATATTTTATTGAAGAAGGTAGATTTGATATTAATTATAATAATAATGAAATATTAATTTATTGCGCGAGATGGAATAGAAAAGATATGGTAGAGTTTTTAATAAAAAATGGAGCAAATATTAATGTATTAGATATTGAAACAAGAAAAAAATATGGATATTACAATGAAGAATTTATCAAATGGGAAACATTATTTAATTATGAGACTGAAAATGAGACTGAAAATGAGACTGAACGTATCGAAAGTGAAAACGAAGAATCTCTAATAAAAACAAGAAAAAATATGGATATTACACTGAATAATTATGAGACTGAAAGTGATACTGAAAGTGAGACTGAACATAGCGAAAGTGAAAACGAAGAATCTCTAATAAAAACAAGAAAAAATATGGATATTACACTGAATAATTATGAGACTGAAAGTGATACTGAAAGTGAGACTGAACATAGCGAAAGTGAAAACGAAGAATCTCTAATAAAAACAAGAATAATAAATAAATCAAAATTAATAGACAAAGATAGAAATAAACTATATATTGTAGAAAAAGAAGATAATTCTTATTTTCAAATTGAATTATTAAATAAAAATAAAATAATTAAATTACAAAAATGGAATGAAATAATTAATTTAAAATATAAGTTTACAAAAATAACAAATATTAATAATAAAAATGATATTAATTATTGTTATCAGAAATATTTAAAAGATTTCTATGGAAATGAAATACCAACTGATAAAAAAAATGATGTTTTAATTGATTATCAAAATTTTATAGAATATAATAATAAAATAAATGAAATACGTTTCAAATATACAGGAAAAATAAATACAGAATATGATATAAATGAAAAAGAAGATGTTTATCAAAATAAATATAATAAAATATTAGTTTATAATGATAATTCTCATATGTCTTTTATTATTGATAATCCTGATAAATATGATTTACAATTATTAGAGAGTAATATTTGTGGGTATAAAAAATATTTTGAAATTAAAAATAATGAAATTGATAGCAATATAAATACAACATTAATTTCTTTATTTCATGAAAAATATTTTGATGATGAAAAATCATTAATTGACAAAATAAATTCATTTAAAGAATTATTTAATATAGATGATACATTAAAAAGAGATGTTAAAACATTTATTTCTTGTAATTATAATATAACTGATGATATAAATGATAAAATGAAAGCGTCTGAATTATTTAATGAAATTTATAAATTTTTAAAAATAGAAGAAAAAATAAATATAAGAAATAAATTAACAAATTTTTTATTAGATATTGGTCTGAAAAAGAAAAGATATAACGATGGAATTTATTATTATGGACTACATAAAATTAAATAAATTTTTTGTTATAAAAAATAAAACTGATTGTTATTTTATACAATAAAAATAGATTTTATAAAATATTTGATTGCAATTTTTATGATTTTATATGTTTGCGATTTTACAATACGCGAAATTTTGTTATAAA
>VFQS010003148.1_pt1 | contig 12789 bp, 5 predicted proteins | sample 3512361 | NCBI WGS metagenome assembly VFQS01 (sample SAMN10412375, study PRJNA504923) | tailings metagenome | isolation source: Relicate 1 Philex TSF3 active mining | place: Philippines
GCCAGGCGTAGACCTCGCGCTTTTCCAGCCACGGTGTGTCTTGAAGCGACTTGTTGACCTTGCCTGGCAAGAATGTAAGGTTGCCGATTCGATGCACATTCGCCGGCGCGCCGGCTAGGCCTGAGGGGTAGATGTGCTCTACGTCATCCACCGATGTCCAGGGATCGTCTGGAACGAGGTTCGACTTGATGGTGGCGCCCATATCAATGAAGATGAAAAGACGGCATAGCGTCTTTAGCTCTTCATAGGTAAGGTCTGTTTCGTCAAGCCACTTTTGATCAATGGTTTGCCCGGCCGCGAGAGCACCAATCTTGTCGGAGAGCGTCGCTTTGAAATACGCCGCCAGGTCTGCGGGCGACTTCAGCGCCTTGCCGCCTACGATGGACAGGTCATTCGCCGAGGTCGGATTCAGCAGCGCCCGATAGGTCTTCGGCAGAGCATTCGTCGGGAAGGCGGAGCGCCATAGGCTGTAGAAGGCTACTACGATCTTGAGCACTTTGCCCACGTCAGCTCTCTGGGTTAGATAGTAGCGCAGCACCAGTGGGATCGCAATGTCGTGTGACATTGCCTTCAAGAACCTAACGCAGTTTTTGGCCTCATCATCGAACCAAACGTCGGTCGCAGTTTGTGCAAGCCAGACAGTACGAAAGAAATCGGCGGCCGCCTCGAAGTGCGCGATGAATGGAGCTGTTACCTGGCCGTCGAGATAGTGCTTGAGCGGTACGAAATGGACGCGCGGACGCTCCCCTGAATTAGCCTGGGCCATAGAGAAGATCAGCGTGTTGGAGCGGGAGATGACCTCGTCGCGCTTGGTTTCTTCATAGGCCAGCAGCAGCTCTGTCTTGGGAAACTGGGCATTGAGCTGGCGAACTGCCTTGGAGCGATACACCTCGAACGCCGTTAATGGCTCGCTGGTCGAGTTGAGCGGCTCAAACATGGTGAAGGCGGTGTCCTGGTCGTCCGCGACGACCTGAACGACGGTGCATTTAGCCAGGAAGTGATCGCTGAACGAGGCGAAGTTTCCAGGGTTGAGCTCCTCGGTAACCCATTTGACGATAGCATTGTGCGTCTCGACGAGTCTTTTTCCCGCGCCTACCGGCCAGCCTGCGTGGCCGGCGAACGAGTTGAGCATCGTGGCCAAGTCTGATTGGAAGCCGGTATCGTAGTTATCGCCATCGCGAATGAGCACTGGAACGGTTTTGCCAGTCCTGGTGCGCGAAGTCGCAAAAAGCATGTCAAATTCAAGAGGTGGTGAGTAGAGAAGGCCATCCTTAACCAATGTTTTGTGCCGCTCGTTGAGGGCATGGCCAATGATTGCGAAAACGGTCAACCGCTGTTGGCCGTCCACGATCTCCCACATCGTCGACGGCGCGATGGTAGCTGGTGTGTTGTTGCCGAACGGATTCGCGCCGGGAATATTGCAGAACAGCAGCGTGCCAAGCGAGGTGATCTTCGCGTTGTCGTTTGCGTCTTGGAGTACGGCGTTCAGCAGCTCCTCGGCCTTCCGGGAATCCCACGCGAAAGGACGTTGGTAGATCGGAATGACGTACGCCTTGTTGACTGTCTCGTAGAGCTTCAGCAGCGGAATTGCATGGGCGTCCACGTTTCCTCTCCCTTGGATTTTCAGTTGGAACTGGCGTTGTCGAAGCGAATGGCGGCTACCGCAGCCTCGATATCCTGATCAGACAGGAACGGCGCCTGCGCGAAGACCAGTCCCTGTTCGCCGTTGAGCTTGGCGGCCAGATGGCCACGGCCCAGCAGCAGCTCGGCGCCTGGCCGATCAAGCGCGATCTTGGATGTCGCCTCGCTAGAAACCTTCAAGATAAGACGGTTGCCAAGGTTTTCGCGAAGCTGCATTGGCATCACGTCCTTGTCGGGACGCTGCGCTGCGAAGATCAAATGAATACCAGCTGCGCGGGCCTTCACGCCGAGACGTTGAACCGCTGCGCCTACTGCCGCCTTATAGGCGTCGTCGAGCATCCAGTCGGCGAACTCGTCGTGAACCAAAAATACCATGGGTAGCCGCTCTTCGGCCGAGACCTTGGAGTTGTAGGTCGGCAGATCGCGTGTCCTCGCCTTGGCGAAAGCTCGGTAGCGGCCCTCCATCTCCTGGACTAGCGCTTCGAGAACCTCACCAGCCTTCTCCTTGGTGGTGACGATTTCGTCGCGCATGTGCGGCAAGTCGGCCAAAGGGGCGTAGTCCACGCCCATCTTTGGATCGATCAAGATGATCTGAGCCAGATCTTTCGAGTTGGTCGCAGCGATGTCCAAGAGCAGCGCCTGAATTAGCACCGACTTGCCACTGCCGGTCGCGCCAGCTACCAGGGAATGCGGCTCGTGCGAGGAGAGCCCGCCGAACTCTGCCCCAAAGTTTAGATACAGCAGCGCGCCGTTGAGCTCTTGGAGGCCCAAAAGGAAGGAGGTGTTGATTCCGGCAACGTTGCGATTGAGCTCGCGGCGCGACCACAGCTCCCAGAGAGAGACTGCCTGTCGCTTGGTGCCGGCGACAGTCACCACGATCTCGCCTGGCTTGGGCTGGACCGTGACGAGGTTGATCGCATGCGTGGTCAGAAGCTGGGTTCGTTTGTTCTCGATGTCTTCGACGCGCAGCCGGTCGGAGCCGGCTAGGCGTACCAAGCAGCCATTGGGGGTCAAACGCGTGCCCAGGATGGCAGCCTGCAGGCCGTAGCTGTTGAGCGCGACTTTAAGTTTTTTGGTCACATCTTGGGACCACCCCTCCCGCTCAGCGTCGGACTGCACGCCGCCCGCGAACTTAGAGGCAATCAGCTCCGCGAGCGCCGCGCCGAGGTTGGCGGCCGGCGCAGGCCCGTGGCTCGAGGCAGAAGTTGTTGCCGTGGCGTCGGCTTGTGCCTGGCCTTTCGCCGGTGCCGCCTGCTCAGGCTCCGGTCTGCTGGCCGGAGCTAACGCGACCGCATGCGTGGGCGACGGAGCGGAGGTGTCCTCCACCGAGGCATCGACCCCGCCGTTGGCGAGTTGCCCCATGGCGGCGAGCCAAGGCACGCGCGGGGCGGGTTTCTTGAAGCCATGACCGCCCCAGGGCTGTTGGGATCCAAGCCCCGCCCGGGCATCGAGCCCGCCGGCGCCCTTGGCGTAGGCCTCGGCAAGCTTTCGCAGGTCGGGCCGGTCGAAGACCTCTTGCCAGGCCTTCACCCCGTTGGATTCCTCCAATAGCTCCTGGTCGGACGCGGACGTCGACCCAGCGTCCGCGGTGTGGACATAAACGTGCGAGTAGCCGCGCAGCGAGATCTTCACGTCACCCTCGCGAAGCTTCGAGCGCGCTCGCTCCATCAAGCCCGTCATGCCCGGCGGGATGTCGGCGTCGATGAGCATGTCCGCCAGGCGGGCCAGCCAAACGTCGCGGTCGAGTCGGCCTGGGTCGCCGAAGAGCGCTTCTCGGAACATGCCAAGGGTCGCCAGGAGCTGGTCCTTGGAATCCCGGCGCGCCTTTGCTAGCCCATCGGTACCGACGTATTTCGATTCGACGATCGAAATAACAACCCGAACGCCTTCCTCGCTCTCTTCGACGTTGAGCGCGAGGATATCCGCGATGCGGCTTTCCGGCTGCGAGAGCCAGCTCGCGTAGTCGTCGAGCAGGAAGTAGGCCGTCAATACCTGCCCACCGGCAGCCGCTGCCTTGAACTCCTCGGCAAGCAAGTGGCGGCTGAGAACCAAACCAATCATTTCGCCTGCGGAGATGCCGCGTTTGGCCGCTCGCAGCACGATGTCACCGGAGACGGAGAGCGCATCGCGCTTAGCCTTGTCGGCGGCAGCATGGATCTCGGCCATGTCGAGGTGCAAATTCAACTCATCGAGGCGGCGGCGCACAAGCACGCCTAACAGTCGCAGATCGGATGTCGAGCTAACGATCATGTTGCGGCCGTTGGTAGAACCTCGGCGATAGCGGACGACGGTGATGTCGTTATGCTGGAGCTGGCGCTTGTCTAGCAGCTCGTCGTAGGTCGCGACCCATTCGGCCAGGTCGTGCGCGTCCTTGATCATTCCGGCGAGCGCGGGGCTTTGCAGCGAGATGCGTCGGGCTGGCAGGTAGCGCTCGTCGGGCAACACGTCGGTTTGGCGGCATACGGCCGCCACGGCCGACACATAAGCCCAGCCGGACGCGGTCTGCCAGGGGCAGGCCAAGAACGTGGTGGATTTCAGCTCGTTTTCACCCGAGACGCTGCGATAGGACCAACGTGAAGGGGCATGCTCCAGGCTGGGCCGATCATTCGTCCAAGGAACCGGCAGCCATTCGGACTGAGCCGTCCGCGCGACCACGTCATGCAAGAAGGCAACGTCGAAGGCCTTAAAGCCCTGGGCGCTGGCGCTCGGAGTTGCCGAGATCGGCGTTACCGAAATGCGCAGTTTCGAGATGAAATTGTCGCTGGTCTCGCTGACCACGGGCAGATCCGGATCGTCACCGGCTTTATTGACTAGCTCGCCGTATACGCTGCGAAGCTTGGCGGGGTCCGAGTGGCGGACCGAAACGTTGCATTGCAGCTTGCCGTCCTCCTGGATCGAGGAGAGCTCGCGGACCGTCGCCAAGGGTAGTTCGGCCGCGTCGGCGTTGTAGAGCACGACGCTTAGGTTCGAGGCCTCGTGGGGCTGCAAACCGACGTAGCGCTCTAAGAGCTCGCGCGCCTGTTTGGCGGCTGCGGCCGGGTCCACATCAGTCATGGCGTCCTCGGCACCGCGCGTGGGCGACTCTAAGAGGCTGTAGCCGTTGACAGTGCTGCTCTCAGAAACAAGCGTCGGCGCGCCGGCCCGGTTGAGGACTGCGATCTCCGGATAGAACGAGTGGGCGATCTCGTCAGAGAGCTCGCGCATGAAGATCTCGCGATCCCCGTAGAGGATGCTGCCGCTCGAAAGCAAGTGGGTGGCGAAACCGGCCACGCGGCGGGACTTAACCGCCAGGGCCTTCATACGCTCCGGATGCCAGGGTGGGATGATCAGCGCGGGGTTGTCGCCCGCCACGCGGGCCGTGCCCACTGAAAGGATCTCGGAGACGAGGCGCGAGCGGCACACGTCACCGCGAGCGTGAGCCATCAAGGTGGTCAAGAGCGCACCAAAGGATTCGGCCTGGCGCATGACTGCCTCGCCATGCAGGCCGGTCGAGACGAAGTTTTCCATCGCCTTGATGTAGTCCTCCTCGAACCTGTCCCACGAGGCCTTGACCTCGTCGCTCTGCGAGGGGGTCAGGCGCCCTTCGTCCGCGAGCTCCTTGATCCGGGTCTTGATTTCGTGGCGCAGGCTGCGTAGCTTGTTGGCCGCTGGCACCAGCGAGCCCGCGTCGGTCGAATAAGTTGCCTCCAAGGTGCCGGTGTCGAGCAGCGAGACGTTTTGGACCCCGCCCTTCTTGCTCACAAGGCGGCGCGGGACCTCGGTGCAGCCGACCGCGCCCTTCTCCAAAAGACGGCGCATGTCCGCGACCATCGATAGGCCGATCGAGGTTGGCTTGTAGCTCCACAGTAGCTGGGTCTTCGCTAGCACGGCCTCTTTGCCCTTGGAGACCTGGATCAAGGACACGTCGAACTTAATCTGCAAGGCCACGCGCGAAAGTGAGGAATTCGGCCGAACCTTGTTCTTCTTATCGTTGCGAAGCTCCTTCTCCTTCGCGAAGAATGCCTCGTAGTCGAAGAGCGGATCGGGCAGACTGGCGTTGCCTAACCGCTCGACCTTCCAATCGGCCTTTGAGCCCATGAGCTCCTTCAACCCGCGGTACATCGCCGAGAAGTAGCTGCCAGCATCGTAGTTGAAGCGCTCGCGCCACTCTTTGCGACCCTTGGTCACGGTGAAGCGGAGGATGCGCTCGCCATCCGCGTCGCGCAAGCCGGCATGAAGGCTATTCACGACGCGTGCGAAACCATCAAAGAAGTCGTTGCACTCAATAGGCTTGCCGTAGAGGGCTTTCTCCCAACGCGCGCACAGCTTGGCGTCTTGCTCGAGCAGACGACGATGTTTGACGAAGAAGTCTTCGTCTTCCTCAGTGAAGTCGGAGCGGCGCTCGCGGGACTTCAAATCCTCCAACAGCTTGCGGCCCTCGGCGTCGAGCGAATTCTCTTGATCGCAGTCGTGATCGAAGAAGCGGACTGTTGCATCGGCCAACCCGAGCTGCTTCTCCTTGGGCTTATCGAAGGCCAGGTAGACGCCGTCGGCTTCCCACTCAAACTGGGCGAGCGCGGACGCCGCGTCCTGGTCTCCTGCCGGAGCGGCGGCGAAGGCGTCGAGAGCTAGGCGTGCCCCCTCGCCGATTTCAGCCGCGTTGGCCTCGATGCGCTCATTGAGCTCATCGGGGTCGAGCGGCTGTCCGTTCTGCCGGAGCTTTTTCAGCAGCGGCGCGCGCTGGGTAAAGAGCTTTGCGAAAGCCTTCTGCCAGGGCTTTCGCAAAGAGCCAAAGGTCTTGGCGTTTGAGAAAAACGCGCTGTCGCGCGGCAGACCCGCGCGCGGCATAGCGAAGCCCACGGCGTCGCGGATGGCGAGCCCTCGGGTGGACATGGCCTCGACGATCTCAGAGCAGAACTCCCCGAGCTGGACGAGCGAAAGCTCCGAGGAAGCGAGCAAGCCGCCCAAGGCTGCATGGAACACGGAGCGGTCTTCCGGCACTGGCGAGAGGCCGCCCGCGTGCAGGGCGGCTTCAACCCACGGCTCGGGGTCGGCGCGCATCTCCTTGGCGCCGATAGCCATAACGTGGCCGAGCGTGTCGGCTAAGTTGTGCTCGTTGCCGTTGGCAGTGAGAATCGCTGCCTTGGAGGTCGTGGCGTTGTTGCGCACGTAACCGGCGTTATGGGAAATCAGGGTCTCAGGCGGCAGACCCTGACCATCGACCAGGGCCTCGGGGATCATGAGATCCAAGCGGGCGAGCAGGTCCGGATTGGCGAGGATCGCCCGCGCCACGGCCGCGATCTGGCTGGACGAGAGCTTGTCGAGCCTGAATAGCGCAGCGGAATCACCCGGCTGGCCGGGATTGGAAATGCGCATGGCGAGGATGTCTGCGCCGACGCGCCCGATGATGCGGTCGGTCAGCATGCTGCCTCTCCCTTGAACGCGAACGGATTTTCGACAAACGAGCAGGAATCGGAAAGCCTGCGGACCAGGCCCAATCCAACCAGCCGGGCTTCGAGGTTGTCCCGGTTTTCGCTGAGCTCCTCTTGGTCGACCAATTTCGCATCGACCAAGCGAGCGCCTTCCGCGTCGCCGAGCACCAGGCCATAGCGCCGCTTAGCCTCAGCTAGGAACTCGTCGAACTGCACGTGGCCTTTGACGATGGTCACCACGATTGACTTCAAGAGCCGGTCGTTGGGAGCATAGCGGGTGCGCCGCGAGAGCCGGCGGGAGCTTAGTCCAATCGCCCGCGACCACGACGCGTGGATTTTGCCAATATGTTGCTCATGGCGCGCGAGGGCGAGCTCGGCAAGCTTTCCGACCAGAGCGTCGGGACTCTCGCCAGCGTAGTCTTCGTCGTCGCCGCCATCGACCGAAGGCCATTGGAAGCGCTCGCGCATGAGCTTCACGCGTTCAGCTTCAGGAAAATCGCTTGAAGCGGCCTTAGCCCAGCTGGCGTCCTGCCGGATCGACTCGACATGGGCGCGAACCGCCTTGGCGGGCAAGCCTTGGTTGAGCTGATAGCTGTCACCGGAGAGCGCCCGGACCTTCGTGCGCTCCTTGGAGACGATCTCGCAGACGATCTCGACAGGGTCGTCGTCGCCCGCCACCCGCTTTGCCCGCTCGAGGAAATAGAGGAGCATGTTGAGGCCCGAGATGGCGATTAGGTGCTCCAACGCGTCATAGATCGGCATGTCCTTGGACAGGATCGAAAGCCAGTCCTCGCAGATCTGATCGAAACGCGGGTTAGAGGCCTCGGGAAGATAGCCGGATTGCCGCGAATCCTCTGCGCGCTGCGGCGCGCCTTGGAGGGTCCGGGCGAGGCGGTTCATCGGCGCTTCGCGATCGAAAAGTCGCTTGGCCAAGATGTCCCCGAGCTCGGCGCCGCGCTTGGCCCGCGTGAGCATCATGTAGAGCAGCTCGCCGGTGCGCGCGAAGAAGCGCCGGTCGTTACTCATCTTCCCCTTAGAGTCGATCTCCAAGTCCTCGTAGAGGGCGTCGGGGCCGAAGGGGAACACGAACTTCGAGCTCCAACGCTTGTTACTGCGCGCTTCAAACGAGGAGGAACGCAAGAGCTCAACAGCCTTGGCGAAGTCGTCGAAGCTCGCGAATGAGTGGCGCAAGTAGATCATGTCGTCTGCGCCGTCGCCGTTACCTGTTGCGCCCTGATTGAACCTTTCGAACCACTGCCGCCACTTCTCCTCGTCGGATTGCGCGCTCTCGGAGATAGATTCAACGTAGGGGTTGTTGAAAAGCAGGCCGCGAAGGCGGATCTGACGCTGAGGTTGGAACTTGAAGGCCCCGCCCAACCCATCGTGGTGGCGCAGGGGCTTGTCCAAGTTGGAGCCCAGCGCACCCAGGAATTCGAGCACCGTCAAATGCGGAAGCTGCTCGTCGTAGAGGCGATGCCCCCAGATGTTCTCGTCGACGCAAAAGTCGACGCTCTTAATCTCGGGGCGTTTTAAGATCTCGGTCATACCGGGGCCCTCACGGTCACGGGACGGGCAAAGCCGCGACCTCCCGGCTCGATATCGATGAAATTCAACGTCAGCGCGGAGGCTTCCCCGCCGACCTCGTCGTCGTCCCCAGCAAAGCCTGCCTTGCTGACAATCTCCGCCTTGCGCAGCAGCTTGGCCTTGAAGGCAAGCAGGTCTTCAAGGCACTCATTGGAGAAGCTCGCCGGTAGGGCGCCGTCGGCTACACGCGAGAGGAATTCATACCGAATGGGCGTTAGGTCGAAGGCGACGGAGTTACCGGACCCGGGCGCGAGCGACATGTCGAGCTGCGGACGCCCGGTCTCCTCGTCGAGCTTGATAGCCATGCCTACCCCGCCTTGCCTGCGCGACGGCGTCTCGTGGTCGCAGAGCACACTCACTCGGCTTTGCGTGAAGCCGCCGGAGCTGGCGATGAAAATGCGGTCAACATTCTCCAGGAACAGGCCGGTCATGACCCGATTGAGGCCTTTGGCAATGCGCCCGCGAGTGACTTCGCTCACCGGCTTCTTGGCCTTGAGCGAATCGATGATGTCTAGGTAGTCGCCAGCGAATCGGAAGGCTGTCATCGACCAACGGGGATATCCGGGCTCGGCTTCGGGGAGCGTGAAGTAGAGCCGCCGGCGCTGGGCTTCGAGCATCTCCAAAAACTCGGACGAGCCGCTCTCCAATCGAGCTCCTTCATGGCCTTCCAGATAGGCGTCTTGGGCCGCGCGAAACTCGGCCGTAGCGCCGTAGGTGGGGTCGACGGCCACCAAGCGGTCGAAGTCGGCTTGGAGCCTCGAATCGTCCTTGCCGTAGACCAGCAGGCCATCGGCCGCATTGGTCGTCTCTTCGCCCACGCCGAAACTGGCCATAGCCTTGAAAACAGGGCGATCGGAGGCCCGCCGCTTGGGCAGATTCGCCCCGAAGGCGTTGGCGTAAACGCTGGCCTTGCCGATTTGCCCGCTCTCTTGAATCTTGGGCACGTCCGCGCAGGTCATCAGGTTCTCTTTGGCGCTTTTGGCGTCGGCGTAGCCGAGGACTATGTTCGAGCACAGCGCCAACAGGTCTCGCATTGGGAGATGAAGTCTGTTGAGCCGGGCGATCTCGACCAAGTCGCCTAGGCGGCTCGCGAGTTGCCCTCCGTCGGACTCGCCGAGCAAGCGGCGGCGATTCTCATCGATCGGGCATATCTTTCCGTCTGCTTTCAAGGTACAGCGCGCGCAGTTGGCCCACGCTGGGTGCCCGGCAACCGCTTTCGCAACCTCGGCGAGTGTCTTGCGACTCGTCGTGCGGCTGAGGTCAAAGACGGCTAACCTACTTGGTGAGGGGCCTGCCTGCAGGAACCGCTCCTGCAAGGGCTTGCGAAGCGGGTGGACGCGGCCCTGGCGCTTACCCAGATCGCGCAGTCGGTCAAGCAGCTGACCGTGATTGGCCGCTAAGACCACGATTTCGGAGTCATCTTCGCCGAGGACCGACTTTTCGAGCCGCTGCAGTGGAAGGTCGCTCTCTTCGCCGTTGAACTCGGAGAGGTCCTTGATAAACACAGCAAGGCGGCCGTCTGGCAAACGGTGTTCCTTAACGTTTCCCTTCTCCGACCAGGCTTTCGGATCCCCGCCGATACGAGTCCATAGAGCCCGGCAATGATAGGTCTTGCCGTCACCGGCGGTGCCAGCGATCAACAGCGAGCCCTGCGATTTGGCTTGGATGTGCTCAACCATCGCATCGAGCATCGGTGTTGAGAGGCTGATAGGCTGCACTTTAGCCCGGCTTATTGCCCCCGATACATACTCATCAAACATGGTGAGGTTGTTCGGCGTCGGGCCGTAACTGCGCAAAAACCGAACCCATGCGGCATTTGGCGCCACCTCCTTCTCGTTTCTCGTTTGCGCTTCTTCTCCACTCATAGTTATCCTTTGTCGTGCATTTCTACCGTCATTATTAAGGCCGAAAAGATTGCGGTCGAAATAATGAGACCAACTAGCATCTTTGCTCAAACCGACGTGCCAAGTCGGTGCCACACCCAGTGGAAAATGGGAACTCATTATTTGAAATCACTCTCACAGTTAACTCCACTCATAGGCTTTGGCACGACTGGTTTACCAGCCACAGGGCGACGTGACATCCGTTTCAGGGCCAGTCGTACGCATTGAGTTGCCGTTTCCAGGTCACGATCGGGATGATTACTTTGCGCCCGTGCGAGCGCGACGCATAGGCAGAAAAGTCAGCCTCGCTTTCCTTCATGAGGTCCGGATCCCAGCGGTCGGTCAGCAAAATGACGACTTCGGCGATTTCGAAGCAGTGGATCAGGTGCGCTCGGATCTCCCGCATCACGTTGGGAAGCCCGTGTCGGGAGCGACCATCTTTACTCTTGGCAATCGCCAGGACGATCGGCGCACAGTGGCCCGGTCCGTCTCCGGGGATCACAATGATGCCGCCATCCTCTCCCATTCCCGGAAACAGCTGCCCCCCGCTAGTCAGGATGTCGCGGATCCGGTCAATGTCGTAGTCCGAGAGAATTCGCCGGAGCTCATCGATTAACTTGCGCACTCGAGCTCGGGTTTCAGGCCTGATCTCGGCGTCGTCCAGGATGCCGCGAATTTCTTCAATGTTCATATCGGTTTCTCTCCTCAATAGCTTCACTGCTCGAAACAGGGGCCAATAACGTTCACCAAGCACTGTTCCATTCGGAAGCCGCGCAGTTGAGTGCATGAATGAGTTGCTGACAAACCCAAACAGCGCTTGTTCCAGCGTAGTTCGCCTGGAGCGGTCCAACGCCTGGAGGGACTCCATCGCCGCTTCGATGGAGTCCCTGGTCTCGCGAGCCGATAACAGTGCATTCTTCGAATCGCCGTCGAAAAGGATCGACTTCCGGATCTGACAAAAAAACTCGAACAGGTCGACGATGTCCTGTGATCGCGCCAGCGCGGGGTCGGGGCGCTCCTCGTCAGCGACCTCAGCACCCATTCTTGTCAGATCGGACTTGGAACCTAGACGGTCCACCATGGACTCCCCATGGCGCGCACGCCACGCCTGATCCTGTGGCCAGAGGGTTCGATGGACTGCGAGCAACTCCTCCAACTCCGCAAGCGCACAGGCCAAGCGGTGTGCTACGAACGCCGGACGCAAGCCTTCGGCCGGCAGCCGTGCGCTGGGCCTAGAGGCATACGTCCACGCCCGAGCGGCGTCGGCAGTCCCCTGGATCAGCTTCTCTAGGTCTCGTTTCATGCTAAAGGGATCTGTCTTTCCGGGATTGCTTTGACCCGGGTGAGTTCGGCCTCGAGGGCCGCCGCCGCGCCTGCAGGAGGCGCAAAACGTTCAACGGAAAATTTCCTCAGCATGTTGCCCCGACGCTGATTGCCCAGGTGTTCGACGTATCGGACCATCTGCTCAAACTTGTTTCGTGATGGCCTATGCGAACGATTGAAGTCCTCGTGGTAACAGGTCAGGATAGTGTTGGTGCTGCGCGAGACGATCGTGGTCAACAGTCGGTCGTCAACAAAATGATTCGCTGGGTTGTAGTAGGCAATGCCACCACGTCCGCTCCAGCGATTAGCCAACCCTTCGCCTGAATAGCTGATCCATGCGGTGGACAGGACCTTTAACGACTCGCGCTCGTAGTCGGCTTCCGTTATCGAAGCCACGGGGCGTCCAAGCACATCCTGCAGACATGCCGAGTCCTTGCTGACCCGCTTTTGGAAGTGGGTCCTAAGGCTTTGCTGATTCCACTGCGCCATGTTTTAACTCCAAAGTCCCAGTCATTTGTGCTAAAGGTGAACTGCGCTCAATTAGCTGCGACACCTGCCAAGAGATATTAATAGGCGGGAGGCGCAATGGACGAGATTGGTTCGTGATTTGTCCATGCTTTTTGCAGTTAGTAATCGTCATTTTGATGTTCCTAAACTCAGACAGTGGCTCCATTTGCCGGAAAGTGCGAGCGCACAACGAAGACAGCATCGGTGCTGTCTGGAAATCTAAAGCGATCGTGGTTGCTACTGGACAAGTCGATCAATTCACTTTGAGCGAATAAGCGTATTCCGCTTTTTTAACCTATTCAGAGCAGTGCCCCATGCCGGCTCCCATTCCCGAGGACGAAATCGGCATTTCATTCATTCGGTGCTCACGACTAAACAAAACTCCGCTAACTTCCGCCGACTTCTGGCGCCGTTAGCCATACATGGACGAATTCACCGAC
>VFQS010003149.1_pt1 | contig 12788 bp, 13 predicted proteins | sample 3512361 | NCBI WGS metagenome assembly VFQS01 (sample SAMN10412375, study PRJNA504923) | tailings metagenome | isolation source: Relicate 1 Philex TSF3 active mining | place: Philippines
TCATCTCCACCCGCGGCAACTGGCCGCTCGTACCGACGATGGACGTCGTGGTGCCACACACCCGCACGATGGCCGACATGTGCGAGGTGCTCGACGTGCTCGTGCGCGACGACCCCGACGACGCCGGTGACTTCTGGCGAATGCAACCGTGGGTCGCGCTACCGTCGGCGCGCGAGGCGTGCCCCGAGCCGTTCACCGTGGTTCACTCATCAGCTCGCACCAACAAGCATCGACCGCTCTCGGGTGTGCGTCTCGCCGCGCCGCGCATGTTCATCGGCGCTGACCCCGAACAGGGCACCGGCCCCGGCGTGGGCAGCGTGCTCGGTGCGCGAATCGAACCGCGGCTGTCGATGCTCGAGTTGTGGCGTTCGGCGCGCGCCGATCTCGAGGCCGCCGGCGCGACGGTGGTCGAGAGCGATTTTCCGGTTGTCAGCAACTACGAAGCCGACCGACCCGGTGCGCCAAGCGTGTTCAACCGCGGCATTGTGCCGCGCGAGTTCTTCGACCACGAGTTGTGGGAACTTTCGATGTGGGGATGGCACACGTTTCTTGCGCTCAACGACCAGCCCGGGCTGAATCGGCTCGACCAAGTCGACGGCCCTCGCATCTTCCCTCGGCACCCGCACGACACGCTCGAGCAACTCACCACCGATCTCGATGTGAATCTGGCCGACTACGTCGTGCGCGCCAAGCGGGATGGCATCATCGATCCGTTCAACGGGACGACTGCTGCGCTTACTCGTGCCGGAATAGAAGCGCTCGAAGAAACACGCCGCCTTGACTTCGAGCAGTGGTTGCGCGACAACGATTTCGCAGCGGCGATCTTTCCGACGCAGACCGATGTCGCGCCGTCAGACGCCGACAAGACCCCTTCGTCGTCGGCCATCGCGTGGCGCAACGGTGTGTGGGTGTCGACCGGCAACCTGGCGATTCGCCATCTCGGAATACCGACGGTCACCGTGCCGATGGGGATTGCGCACGATATTCGAATGCCGTTCGGTCTCACGTTCGCCGGTGCTGCCTACAGCGACGCGTCACTGGTTCGCTTGGCGACGATCTTCGAAGCGCTGCGACCGCGCCGTGCCGCGCCGCCGCGCACTCCTGAGCTGTAAAACAAGACGTGGCGCGCTCGGAGGGACTCGAACCCCCAACCCTCTGATCCGAAGTCAGATGCTCTATCCATTGAGCTACGAGCGCTGGTGCGCGTCACGCTACTGCCTGCCATGATTGGGGCATGCCGTTACATGCGCAGACTGCCGCCGTGTTGGAGTTCATGCGACAGATGGGCGCACCGCCGCTGCACGAACTGACCGCCGAGCAAGGCCGCACGGCGTACCTCGCGATGCGCGTGGCGTCGACCGTGCAGTTGCCCGAGGTGCGCGACTTTGATGCTGGCGGTGTGAAGTGCCGGCACTACCGCGTGTCGTCGCACAACGCGGCCCCGCTCCTCATCTATTACCACGGCGGCGGCTGGGTGATCGGCGACTTGGAATCGCACGACGACACGTGCCGCAAGTTGGCGCGCGACGCAAAGTGCGACGTGATCGCCGTCGACTACCGACTGGCGCCCGAGCATCCCGCGCCTGCCGCGCTCGACGATTGCATCGCGGCCACGAAGTGGATTTTTGCCAACGCGAAGTCGCTCGGCATCGATGCCGCCCGTATCGCCATCGGCGGCGACTCGGCGGGCGGCAATCTCGCGGCGCTGGTGGCGATGCACGCGGGAGTCAATCCCGTCTTTCAATTGCTCGTGTACCCGGCTACCGACATGCGGATGGGACAGCAGAGCCACAAAGACAACGCGCAGGGATACCTGCTGACCGCCGACTCGATGAAGTGGTTCATCGGCCACTACCTGCAGGGTGACGAAAGAAAGAAGCACGATCCGCTCTACTCGCCGCTGTTGAGCGACGACGCGACGCTGAAGAAGTCACCGCCCACGCTGGTGATCACCGCCGAATTTGACCCGCTGCGCGACGAAGGCGAGGAGTATGCGGCGAAACTCGCGTCGGTTGGCGTGCCGACGTCGCTCGTGCGCTTCAACGGGCAGATTCATGCGTTCTTCGGCATGAGCGAACTGCTCGACGATGCCGCCGCTGCAATCGCGCTCAGCGCGTCGTACCTGCGCAAGCACCTCGGCAGCTGACATGGCCCGCCCGACGTTCGTCGTCGACGACTACACATACGAGGGTGTCGATGCGCACCGCACACTCGCGAACCTCGGCGATTTGTGGCTGCATCACGCGCACGGCCGCACACCCGCAGCCGAGACACAGCAGCACAGTGCCGAGGCGCTCGCAGCATTGTTCGCGCCGCTCGCCGGCGAAGATGACTCGTCGCTCGCACCGTACCGTCGTGTGCAACAGCTCGGCGAACGCGCTGCGGCGCGCATCGACCAACTTGACCCGCACGCGTTGCGACACGCGTTGCGCGAGATGTGGGCGGTGCTCGCTGCGTTGCGCGAGCCTGCCGCCGGCGGGCGCAGCGGCACTGCACACGGCGCCGCCCAGACACAGGGCGTCGTTGCGGGCCTCTTTCTCTCCGACGGCGGCGTGCCGAAGTCGGCGGTCGACTCCGTCGACATCGGTTGGCGAGGCGTGCTCGGCGATCGTCAGGCGAGTCGCGCCCACCACGGGCGACCGTGGCAGGCCGTGTGTCTGTGGAGCGCCGACGTCGTCGCCGACTTGGCGCGCGCCGGCCATCCGATCCGCCCTGGTTCGGCGGGGGAGAACGTGTCGGTGCGCGGGCTCGACTGGTCGGCCGCCCGGCCCGGGGCACGAATGTCTCTCGGCACCGTCACGCTGGCGGTCGCCGCGTACGCGATTCCGTGCTCGAAGAACGCCCGGTGGTTCGCAGATGGCGACTACGAGCGCATGAGCCACGAGCGCAGCGACGCGAGCCGTCTGTATGCGCGGGTGATCCAGCCCGGGCGCGTCGGCGTGGGCGACACCGTCCGCATCGTCGGCTGAATCGGCCCGTCGTCCATCCGAGTCAGAGCGCAACCCCAATGACCACGCCATTTGGCGGGGTATCCACCACGACCTTGTGCATTTGCGCTCGGGTGGAATCTGACGGCAACGGTGCCGTCAGAAAGAGAGAACACCAACCATGTACACCCTCGGAGCACTCCTCCTGGCAGCAATCCTGCTCGGCGCGGTCGTGTCGGTCATCGACTCGGTCCTTCGCCTCGTAGGCCTCCACGGAGTCATCGCCAAGATCCCCGTCGTCGGGGCGCACTGGGGCCTCATCATCAGCATCTTGATGGTCTGGCTGACCGACGTGAACCTCGCCGGCAACTGGGGCCTCGGCTTCAAGGATGACTGGATGGTGTGGGTCGCCAACGGCGCCATCATCTACGGCATGATCCCGGTCAAAGACGCGGCGATCTCGATGATCAACAAAGGATTCAGGATGTAACGAGCGGCCCAGCCGCTACGCACAACCCGACCCGGCGACCGTGCCCCCAGACGGGGGAATCCCACGTCGCCGGGTCGACCTTTTCTAGGCCGACCCCCAGCCGCGCGAGCGCGGCCTGCATGACCGGTGGTCTTGCGCGATTCGCCCCGTCGCTCACCTTGAGGGCGACCGCCCGACCGTCGGGCAATCCCACGGCGAACACCGCCTCGGCACCGTCTTTGGCCACGAGCCCCGGCACACCCTGCATGAGTCGCGTGACGTCGCGCGTGGGGCCGCCGACCATCTCGGGGTGCCGCGTCATCGCCTGAGCCACGCGGTGTGCCGCGGCGCCAGGTTGTGCGATCGCCACGCTGCGGAATGCGCGCGCAAGGCCGACGAGCGACATCGCGTGCGCGGGCGCACCGCAGCCGTCGACGCCGATGTGCGCGGCTGGTTCGCCGGCGAGCGAGGGAATCATCGCGGTGATGTGCTGCTGCAGCGGATGGTCGGCAGAGAGATAACTGGTGTCGTGCTTCCAGCCGGCGGCGACGCAGGTGGCGAGCATGCCCGAGTGCTTGCCCGAGCAGTTCATCTGCAACGCGGTGCGCGGCTTGCCCTCGCGAATCGCTCGTTCGTGTTCTGCATCGTCGAGCGGATAGTCGGCGGTGTTGCCGAGCGACGACTCGTCGAGCCCGGCGCGCCGCAGAATCTCTTGCGCTGCGGCGAGGTGCTCTGGTCGACCGTCGTGGCTCGCGCAGACGAGCGCGAGCAACTGCGGCGGTAGATCGAGCCCGGCTTGCACCATCGCGGTGGCTTGCAGCGGCTTCATCGACGACCGCGGATACACGATGGTGTGCGGGTCGCCGACGCTGAAGGCGATGCTTCCGTCGCGTTCGAGCGCGACCACCGCGCCGAAATGCTGCGACTCGACCATGTCGCTGCGCCGCGTGACTGCGAGCAACTCGAACTCTTGCGGCGTGCTGTCGGCAGGCATCGTGCTACTTCACCGCGAGGTTGTAGGCGGCGGTCGTCGACGCGCCCGCGCGAGTGATGGTGATTTTCAGACGGCAGTTGCCCGACTTGCCAAAGACGAGCCGCTTGGTTTTCGTGTTCACCGAACAGATGGCCTTCGACTTCGCGGTCGGCGAGAGCACCGTGCCCGTCACATTGCTGCGATCGATTGCGAGAGCGGTGAGGAGTGCGCCCGCCGACAACGATGTCGATCGCCCGAACACCGGTGTCGCGAACGCTTGCGTGGCGCCCACCGTGGTGCCTGCGGTGTTGGTGGCGGCCAGACGCCAGTAATACGTGGCGCCCGGTTCGAGCCCGACAATCAGCGCCGAGAGCGCGGCGGTTTCGCTGCCCGCCACGTCGCCGGCAACCACAGTGCCGTCGAGCAAGGAGAAGTCCGCCGTGCGCGAATACTGGAAGAACGCCTGCGTCGCGACCGAGTTGGCGTTCACGATGCCCGACAGCGTGGCTGAGTCGGATGTGATCGCGCTCGCCGCTCCGCTCGAGACGACTGGCAGGCCGCCCAGCGTGACGAATGAAGCAATGGCACCCGTGACCGTGCCGGCGAGATTCGTCGCGTTCGCGCGGTAATAATACGTAGCGCCGGGCATCAGGTTGATCACGGCAGTTTCGAGCGCCGTCGCGGTCGTGCCGGTGACCTGGCCAGCATCCACGGTGAGCGTCGCGCCGCTCAGGTCGGGCTGCAGCCCATAGGTGAACGACACGGTGGTGAGCAGGTTGTTGCCCGTCGCGGTTGCTGAGAGGATCGCGCTCGTCGTGCTGATGCCCGTCACGGCACCAGTGGTCACGCTCGGCAGCACGTTCACGTTGGTCGCCTCGAGCGCGCGCTTCACCAACTCGGGGAATGCTGCCGGCGCGAAGCCGGTCATCGACGGACGGCTCGACGCAGAGCACGGGCCCGACGCCGCCGAGTTGATGCCGATCAGCACGACTTCGTTGCCGACGCGCGTGATGACGGGGCCGCCCGAGTCACCCGAGCAGATTCCGGTCGCCGAAGTTTGCGTGGCGGTGAATCCACCCGGCCATGTGGTCCACGTGCTGAGCGGCTGGTCGATCACGTTCGGTGTGGTTGACGCGGTGCTCGATGGGCTGGTGCGTCCGTAGCCGAGGAAGCTGACCACGCGGCCTTCGCGCGCCCACGCCGAAATCTCCGCCGTGGTCGCGAGCCGCGAGATGGTGCCGCCCGTCAATTCGCTGCCCAGCACGAGGAAAGCGATGTCGTCGGCCTGCGAAAACTCGCCGCGCTTCTGCCAACCGTCCACCGTGATGATGGAACTCTGCGAGACGGTCTGCGACGACTGTTGGGTGTTCACGCCTGGCAGGTACACCGAGATCGGTCGCGTGGTCACGGTGCCGCCGGTGGTCACGACGCAGTGCGCGGCGGTCACCACGATGCGGCTCGTCCACAATGCGCCGCTGCACGAACTGCTGCCGTTGATGAGGCGCACGACCGCGGTGTTGCCGAGCGCCGATGTTCCGCCCACCACGGCGTTCGCCGGCTGCACACCTGCCGACACCGACGCTGCGAACACGGCGATGCCGACGAATGTGCGGCGAACGACACTGTTCACGCGCTCAGGCTATGAGAATTCATCATCACCGAGCCGGGTGGTGCGATACGCGCGCAAAGTTAGGCTCGGCGCATGACCTTCGACAAACCTGCACCCGATCTCGCGAAAATTCAAGCCGCATGGGAGAAATGGGAGAAAGGCGAAGAACAGCCCGGGCGCACGCTCGCCTCGCTGAAGACCGCAGGTCTCGACACAGTCATCAAGCAGCTCGTCGACGGCGGTTGGAAGCCCGCGCAGCAATAGCGCCCGCATGACGCAAGAGCCGCGTCGTGCCGGTGGGCGACAGGTGTTGCCGCGCCCCGAGCAGTGGCGCGAGCTCGCGCATGCCCCGTGGTCGCGACTCGACACATCGGCGTTGCACGACATCGACGCGGTGCGCGCCGCACTCGCTCGTCATCGCACCGATCCCGAGTCGCAGCGCGCGCCAGAACACGCGCAACCGTCGGCGGTGCTCGTGGCCATGTTCGCCGCGAGCGACGGCCCGCGAGTGTTGCTGACCCGACGCTCGGAGATGCTCACTTCGCACAAGGGGCAGATCGCATTCCCGGGCGGACGACTCGAAGCAGGCGAAAGTTCGTTGCAGGCCGCCTTGCGCGAGACCCGCGAAGAAATCGGCGTCGATGCGTCGGGCGCGCGGGTGCTCGGCGAGTTGTCGGCACACCGCACGATCTCCAGTTCGAGCCACATCGTGCCGCACGTGGTGGAACTTGGCGCCGAACCGCGCGAGTTCGCGCTGAATGCAGAGGTGGAGCGAGCGTTCAGCGTGTCGCTTGCGGAGTTGACGCGACCCGACACGTTCCGCCACGAACACTGGAAGTTTGCCGACCGCGAAGTAGTGGTGCCGTTTTTCTATCTCGATGACGAGACGATCTGGGGCGCGACCGCGCGCATGCTGCAAGAGCTCGTGTTGGTGACGCTCACCGCCTGACGCAGCATCGCTGACCCGTCGAGACAGCTCGGGAGCGTCACGGCCCCGCTGCCAGGCGCACTGCGTGGAAGAACACCACCACCCACGCGTCGCACCGCAGTCGTTCGCTGTGCCGGCGGCGCAGGCACGACACTTGCAGGTCGCGCTGAAACTGGTCGTCGACTCTCGCGCGAAGCGCGGCATCCCACGCGACTGCGGAGTCGACTCGTGCGAGCGCGGGATAGTTCGCGTACGCGAGATCATGGCGCTCGCACGCGAGCCTGAAATCGAACGACTTGCCGGTGCTCCCGACCAACGGCGCCGAGCAGCCGTCGGTCGAGGTGTTCAACCAGCGATGCGTGCGTTTGGCGCGCGATCGCTCGACGCGAAACCGTGTGAGGGGAACCTCGAAGACGAGACGGTCGACTACCGCGCGGTCAGGCGATGCGGCGCTGATCGACGACACAGCGTTGATTAGCGATGCTGCGCTGATCGACGACGCAATATGCGCCGAGTGGGCGGCTGACCCGTCGACCGCGGTGGTCGACAGGAGCGCCGCGACGAGGCATGCGACGAATCGGCGCATGGGCACCTCCTGGCGGGCACGTCGCCCGCCGCGCAGGTGTGTGCACGAGATGCGCCGGTCAGGCGCGGAATTTGTCGGCTATTTCCAGCGTCGCATCGTGGCGACCATGTGGATGGCGACCTCGGCGGCCTCGAACCCTTTGTTCGTGTCGTCGGGCCGCGAGCGCTCGGCTGCTTGCTCCACGTTCTCCACCGTGAGTACGCCGAAGCCGATCGGCACCAGCGTCTCGAGTTGCACTTGCATGAGCCCCTCAGCGCACGGGCCTGCGACGTATTCGAAGTGCGCCGTCTCGCCGCGAATCACCGCACCGAGCGCCACGAGTGCGTCGTAGTTGCGCGACAGCGCCATGAGCTTGGCCATCACCGGAATCTCGTATGCGCCCGGCACCCAGAACACCTCGACGTTCTTTTCGGGCACGCCGTGCTTGGAGAGCGCGCGCTGGGCGCCGTCGAGCAGGGCGCGCACGACGAACTCGTTGAACTGCGAGCACACGATGCCGACGCGCAACGCTTTGGTCTTGCGGGGGTTCACGACGCACTCCCGCCGCTCGCTGCGTTGCCGCCCGTGTTGCCGGCGTCATCCAACAAATGTCCGAGCCGGTCGCGCTTGGTGGCGAGGTACGCGCGGTTCTCCGCGTTGGATACGGTCACAATCGGCACGCGCTCGACCACCGACAAACCGTAGCCCGCGATGCCGCCGTATTTCGCCGGGTTGTTGGTCATGAGCCGCAGACGCGTGGCCCCGAGGTCGGCGAGAATCTGTGCGCCGATGCCGTATTCGCGGCTGTCGACGGGCAAGCCCAGCTTCACGTTCGCGTCCACCGTGTCGAGCCCCTGGTCTTGCAGCGAGTACGCGCGAATCTTGTGGCCGATGCCGATGCCGCGGCCCTCGTGACCGCGCAGGTACACGAGCGCCCCGCGTCCTTCGTCGGCGATCATCTTCATCGAAGCAGCGAGTTGGTCGCCGCAGTCGCAACGCAGACTGCCGAATACGTCGCCCGTCAGGCATTCGCTGTGCACGCGAGTGAGCAGTGGCGCGTCGCCGCTCGGGTCGCCGCGCACGAATGCGAGGTGTTCGATGCCGTCGAGCGTCGAGCGATACGCCACGCACTCAAACTCGCCCCACTCCGTCGGCACGCGCGCCGAGCCAATGCGCTCGACGAGACGTTCTTTGTGGCGTCGCCAATCGACGAGTGCGGCGATGGAGGAGAGCAGCAGCCCGTGCTCGCGGCAGAACTCGACGAGTTGCGGCAAGCGGGCCATGGTGCCGTCGTCGTTTTGAATCTCGCAGATCACGCCGGCCGGTTCGCATCCCGCAAGTCGAGCCAAGTCGACCGCCGCTTCGGTGTGGCCGGCGCGCTTCAGCACGCCGCCCTCGCGGGCGCGCAACGGAAACACGTGACCAGGGCGCGCGAACGCCTGGTAGCCGACGCTCTGGTCAGCGAGCGCGCGAATGGTGAGCGCACGATCGGCTGCCGAGATGCCGGTGGTGGTGCCTTCGAGCAAGTCGACTGACACGGTGAACGCAGTTCGGTGGCTCTCGGTGTTGTGGTCGACCATCATCGGTAGTCGCAGGTCGTCGCAGCGTTCGCCGGTGAGCGGCGCGACCACGACGCCCGACGTGTGGCGGATGATGAACGCGAGCTTCTCGGGGGTCACGTGTTGTGCCGCCATGATGAGGTCGCCTTCGTTCTCGCGATCTTCGTCGTCGACGAGCACCACCATCTCGCCGCGACCGATTGCAGCAATCACTTCGTCGATCGGCGCAAAGACCGTGGCCCCCGTGTTTCGCGTCGCGGTCATGAGTCGTCTCGCTTCGGTTCGATCACGACTTCCACGTCGTCGCCGAGCACCTGGGTCGATACGAGCCGGCCGCGCCACACGTCGGCGAGTGTGGCTGCAGTGTCGCCGGCGAACGCAGGCACGCCGTCGCCGCCGCCCATCACCGCCGGTGCGATATGAAACACGTAGCGGTCGACGAGACCAGCCGCGTGAAAACTCGCGGCGGTCTTCGCGCCACCTTCGACCATCAACTGCAGCACTCCGTCACGCCCGAGTTCATCGAGCAGTTCGGGCAGAGCACCGTTCCATTCGGTGCACGGCTGCACTCGCGCATCGAGCGGCGCGCGACCAAGCACGATGCGCCTCGGCGAAGGCCCGTCGGCGTCGCGCACGGTGAGTTGCGGGTCGTCGGCGCGCACGGTGCCGGCACCAACCACGATCGCGTCGCTCTCGGCACGCATCTGGTGCACGCGACGCCGCGCAGTCTCGCCGGTGATCCAGCCGCCGCTACCGCTCTTGGCCGCGATGTATCCGTCGATGGTCATCGCCAACTTCAGCACGACGAACGGCCGGCCCGTGCGGCGGTGGTGCAGGTACGGCGCGAGTTGTTCGCTGACGATGTCGTGGCACGCGCCGACATCGACGCGCACGCCGGCTGCGCGCAAGCGTTCGATGCCGCTGCCTGCGACACGCGGGTCGGGGTCTTGCACGCCGACCACCACGCGTGCGACTCCGGCGGCGATGATTGCCTCGGTGCACGGGGGAGTGCGACCGAAATGGTTGCACGGCTCGAGCGTCACGTACATCGTCGCCCCGCGCGCTGCATCACCCGCCGCGCGCAGCGCCTGCACTTCGGCGTGCGATTGCCCAACCGGCTGGGTGAAACCGCTGAAGCGCCGGCCGTCGGCAGAAACTAGGACTGCACCGACCCACGGGTTGGGTCGGCACGTCAGTCGCGCAGAGGCGGCGACAAGCACCGCCTCGCGCATCGATTGTTCGTCGATGTCGTTCATCTCTTCCTGCTTCCATCCGGACTGTGACCGTCGGCCTCGGAGTTTCACCGAATCAGTCCCGCGCCGTGAAGCGCGGGAGTCGCGGGCTTTCACCGCCGATAGGGAATTTCACCCAACCCTGCAAGAACATTTCAGTTGTGTGCAGCGCCTCCCGGCGATGCACTGGTCAGGCTACCGCTGTCGCGTTGGGCACTCTCTAGCGGTCAAACTCGACGTACTCACCCATGACCTGAGGATTGCTGCACGAACCGTTTCCCTTGCCCACTCGGATTGTGCTGGCGTCCGGCATCTGCAACAAGATGAGAACTTTCTCGGGACGTGTGAAGTTCTGGCCCTGGGCCGCGTCAGTGTCGTAGCAGTACACGTTTCCATCTGGCGTGACTTGACTGAATTCACGATTGACGAGGCCCTCTCCGGTCGGCGTGAACGTGTACCGACCCGGTGGTACGTCAATTGCCATTGCAGAGACTCCCATCGAGATCATCTGAATCGATGGGTCAATGGCATCGTTCGCGAGAGCCAGATGTGGATCATCGTTCTGCTTAGGCCCATTGAGCTGGAAGAACCATGCACCCTTTGCAGTTCCGACGACATCTACGGCGACCTCACCACAGCGAGGTTCCTGTGTTCGTTGAAACGTCTGATTCTGGAATTGAGAGCCGAGAATCTCGTAGTAACGGGCCTTCATGTCCGCAGGGTAGTAGTCGAGGAAGCATGCCGTGTGTTGCTCGAGCGGCGACCACCGTGCTTGGTTTGCAAATTGGAGTGCAGGCTTGCGGTAATCGTTGAGGCGGAAGTCAAGATTGCCGTTGCGGTCGCCGACCGAGCCAATAATGTCTCCCGCGAGCACTTGGATGCTTAGGTTCTTGTACGAGCACGACTTGTATCGGCGGTCTGCAAAACCGCCCGTTGTGTATTCGTAGCAGTCGTTCGAAGGTGCAGCGGTAACTGTGGCGAGAAGCGCACCGGCGAGGCTTCCTACGTGCCCGAATCTTCCGATGACTTCCCGGCAGATACCGAACGTGAAGTCAAATTCCGTCCAACCCCCATCCGGAGTGATCGTCTCGAAAGCGTTGATCTCTACAACTGCCATATCCGCTGGTGCGATCAACGGCTTCGAATTGCCTGGTACGACATCGCCGTTGCTCTGATATTCAGTTCCATTGACCGAGACGTACATGTGCATCGTCGGGAACACGTGCGCAGGAGGACCGAGGTTTCCGAGCGGGGTGATGAATCCGTGGTCGCCATCGTTGAGTGGGAAGTGGCTGAGGAGCACGTCACCTTCCGGACACTCCGCGAGCTCGTCGAAACCTGAGTTTGTCGAGGAATTGTTCTCCTCGGAACTGTCTTGTTGTTCACTCGCCGTGTTCTCACTAGATGGGGCTTGCGTGCTGACCGGCTCGGAGCTCCCGCCGCCACATGCCGAGACGAGAAAGAGTGTCGTCGCCAAGATGAATCGGCGGGCGATCAGAGGTACACGAATCATTCGGCGATCTGCCCCGAAGATACCACTACTGGTTGCTGGTGGCACCAGCACGATCGCGTCGCGCCTCGCCGAGCGTGAGCATCACGACCGCCCCGATAACGAGTGCGGCGCCGACGATGCTGCGACCGGTGAGCCGTTCGTCGAGAAACATCGTGCCCACCGCGATCGTGACGACAGGTTCGAACGCCGACGCCACCGAAGTGGGGCCGGGCCCCACGCGCTTCATCGCCGCGAAGAACGTTCCCATCGCGACGATCGTGCCGAACGTCGCGAGCACCGCGATGTTTGTCCAACCGCTCGACGTCGCCGGAAATTTCACTTCCATTCCGAACGGCGACACCAGCCAGAGCATCAGCCACCCGCACATCGCGCCGAACAGCACGATGACGAGCCCCGTGATTCCGTCGTAGCGCGGCATCACTCGCGAAGACAGCACGACATAAAACGTGTAGGTGAGTGCCCCGGCGAGCGTGAGCGCGATGCCCGCGGTTTCGGCGCCACTCACCTCGCCTGCGGTGAGCGCCACGCCGACCACCGTGAGCACCACGCACACACCGAGCACGCGGCTCGGCCTGTGCTTCAGCAGCCACCACGCGAGCAGAACAGCCATCACGGGGAAGCAATAGAAGATCACCGACACGAGCCCTGACGCCATGCGTTCGATCGCGCCGAAGTAGAAGAACGACTGGAAGGTGAAGCCGAGGAATCCGAAGAGGAAGATCTCGACGAGGTCGCGACCGCGCGGCCACTTTGCGCCGCGCACGGCGACGAGTCGGTAGGCGAGCAAGAGTGGTGCGGCAATCAGGAACCGCGCGACCATCAACCCGCGGCTGTTCGCGCCGTCGTCGTAGGCGCCGTTGGCAAAAAGCGGGTTGATGCCATAGAGCGTGCACGACAGCACGGCGAGCGCGATGCCGACGACACGCGTGTTGGCGCGCAGTCCGGTCGACACGTCGCTATTCGACACGCGCAGCCCGCTCTCTGTCGCGTCGAATCACGTTGCGGAACACCAC
>VFQS010003150.1_pt1 | contig 12784 bp, 9 predicted proteins | sample 3512361 | NCBI WGS metagenome assembly VFQS01 (sample SAMN10412375, study PRJNA504923) | tailings metagenome | isolation source: Relicate 1 Philex TSF3 active mining | place: Philippines
AATATAAATTTCTCAGATGAAGCAAAAACAATTGGGGAGTGTGAGAAGTGCGAAGAAAAAACTTCCACCTTTAGAAACTGCTCAAACCTCGGCTGCAGAGATCTGATTCTTCTCTGCGACAGCTGCAACGAAAATCCTGAAAACCTAGCCTGCCAACCAACCCACACCCGTGGCAGAAAACTCCAAGAAGTTGGCTAGCAGCTCTTGCGAATAAAGCGCCCGATTCTCCTTGGCTTTTTCCTGCTGCTCCTGGTTGGACCTTTCCTAATCCCCGTAAACACCACCGGAACACAGACAAAGGAAGAAGCGGCCCAAGCACTCTGGCAAGGCAAAAGTAACTTCACAGAACTTGCCGGACACCAGGTTCACTATGTAACAAGTGGTGACCCAAACTCAGAAAGACTGATTGTTCTGCTTCACGGCTTTGGAGCATCCGCCTTCTCATATAAAGATGTATTAGAACCCCTGGGAGAACTTGGCTATGTCATTGCCTATGACCGAGCAGCCTTTGGTTTCACCGAAAGACCAACCAGCTGGGAGACCAACCCCTACGGCATTGAAGGCCAATTAGCTGTCCTAGATCAGCTCATTGACCAGTTTGGTAAAGACAAAGAGGTCTTTGTTCTTGGCCACTCAGCCGGAGGCAACATTGCAGCTGCCTATGCAGTTGATAACGCAGAAAAAGTAGATGGCCTAATCCTCTTTGCACCAGCGGTACTAACAACCGGTGGAGCGCCTGCCTTTCTAAACTTCCTGTTTGATATCCCCCAGCTAAACCACTTAGGACCCCTGCTAGTTTCAACCATTGCCACCAGCGGTTTAGACATTCTTTATGAAAGCTACTTCGACCAAGACAAAATCACCGATCAGGTTCTAGCCGGCTACACAGCACCACTCAAAGTAAAGGGCTGGGAAAAAGCCTTCTGGGAATTCAACAAAGCTCCAAGAAACAGCGGGGTCGGGGCAAGGCTGGAAGAGATATCAGTGCCAACCCTGGTTGTTACCGGTGACACAGACACCATTGTCCCAACCGCAGATTCCGTGATTGTTTCTCAGCGAATAGCTGGAGCGGAGCTTGTGACAATAGGACAAACCGGCCACCTTCCAAACGAAGAGAAACCACAGGAGTTTGCCACTGCAGTTATTGACTTCATCAGTAGGGTTAGTAATCGATGACCTACAGAATCACCTTTGGAATCTTTAGAGCCCTGCTGGGACTGTCTCTGCTAGGCAGTGTTGCCTGGCAGGTTAATAACCGCATTGCTGCAGATTTATTCAGACCAGCTGAATACTTTGCCTTCTTCTCTATTACCTCTTCCATCCTGGCCGGTGTGGTTTTGGTTTACAGCGCCTATGTGCTACTTGCCAACAAGGAAGAAACTGAAAGACAGATGACACTGAGACTGATTGTCACAGTCAGCATGGTGATTGTTGGTGTTGTCTACCACGCTCTTTTAGGAGATAGCGCTGTAGATCCAAGAGACATTGGCTATGAGTGGCCAGTGATACCAAACCTAATCATCCACACCTGGGCCCCAATTGCCATCGTCTTTGACTATCTACTTTCTATTCGTGGAGCACTACCTAGGTGGAGAAAGAGCCTTTGGGTTATTGCCTATCCCCTTAGCTGGCTTGCCTTTTCAATCACCAGAGGACTTATAGATGGCTGGTGGCCGTACTGGTTTATTAACCCAAACAGTGAGATAGGAATACCAGGAGTAATTGGCTATGTCCTAGCCATATCCTTTGCCTTTATATCTCTAGGTTTCTTGCTGTCTGGGGCAAGGATATTTGTTGTGAAGCTGGCAAGGCGAACTGCTCTTCCCAAATAAACCTCAGCTATAACACTTGGCTCTTTGCTGTCAGTGGAAAGGTTTAGAGTGTTGCTGTGGATCACAAAGACCAGCAAGCGTTGGCTAGACTGGAGATTTTTTCGTGGCTTGACCAGAAACTACTATTCAAACCTTGGGTGACATGGAATGAATTAATGGCTGGATGTCCAACCGGGTTGGGCCTAATACCACTTGCCTCTAGTAGAGGAATCTGGAATCCAAAACAGTTTGATGAAACTCTAACGATTATGATTTCTGCTGCTGGACCTTACTCTGACCAATGGCTAGATGATTCAGTCATAAAGTATGCATACCAAAAGAACAGTATCGAAGGGAGCAACAAGAAACTCCGAAAGGCGCTCGAAAACAACGTTCCGATTGTTGTTCTACAAAGGCTTGAGACTTCAATATTCTTGCCCAGGTACCCTGCCTATGTGGTTGAGGACGACATTGAGAATCAAACATTTACCATCGACTTGAGTCGATCCATTTCTCTAAGCCCGTCGGAGGAGAAAGAGATTGAGATTGACAAGTCCTATAAGGAGCAGTTGGTCCGTAGAAGGATTCACCAACCAAGGTTTCGAGCTCAAGTTATTCGGGCATACTCGGAGACATGCGCCATTTGTCAACTAAAGCATGTAGAGCTACTTGACGCGGCTCACATTCTTCCCGATGCTCACCCTGAAGGGGTAGCGGCTGTCAGGAATGGTTTAGCCCTATGTAAGTTGCATCACTCTGCTTACGACAAGAATTTTTTAGGTATTTCTCCTGACTATAAGGTACGAATTAGGCAAGATCTGCTCTCCGAGGAAGATGGCCCCATGCTGAAACACGGACTTCAAGCCATGAATGACTTGAAAATTACAACTCCCAAAAGCACACAATTGCAGCCAGACAAAGACGCCCTAGCTCAGAGGTTTGAACTTTTTGCGAGGGCAGCGAAATAGCTACAGGCGCCTAAACTAACTCTGCTATTTCTCCGAAAAAACTGGCACCCAGATTTGCTTTAGTGGAATTTTTGCCTTTATCTCCTCCGGCAAACTGCCGTAATGTGAGTAAAGAGCGCCGATGACATCAGACATTTGCCAAAGGCGCATGGAAAAGTATTCCGTTGCTAAGTATCTAGAGGCCTGAGGAGTTACTCCACGCAGTGCCACTAAAAGTGCTTGATCAGCTTTGAACCGTATTACTGCTCCGTTCAATTGCTGAAGCACCCCGTCACTTACGGCCGAAGACTGAGACTTCACCTGGACAACCAGGCGCGGCGAGTCCATACCCAGGGGACCCTTGCCTGCAAGTATGTCCACTCCGCCGTCCGGCCCTGCGGGAGAATTTCGACAGACGTAACCCTCCGCAGTCAGTAGAGCGGAAACTAACTCGGATAAGTCGTGCCCCTTGAAGTCTTCTTCGATAATCTTTGCAATAGAAGTCTCTGCAAAATCTTCAATATCGATTCCAGCCGATTCAGAGAAACCCTGGCTGCTGTCGCTCTCATCTTGGGCATCCCTCGAACCAGGATCTGGTTTGCCAGCAAGAATCTGTTCAAAGCGGTATGGGGCATCGTTATTAGCAAGTTGAAAAATCGTCAAAGCAGAGCCCATCTGATACAGAAGATCCTGCTTGAAGGCGGAGCGAGGGATGTCTGTGCGCAGCCATTCCACTCCCAGAACATGTCTTTTTTCTAAATCCTCTTCATCCTTCAAGTAGTGATAGCCCTTGACAACCTTTCCTATAGCTACTTGCGAAGTCGCCCGAACGGGTAGCACCACATAATGGCCGACTTGAATACCAAACCTCAAGCGCCAAAGTTGTCCTGTGTAGTTGGCAACAACGTGGTTTGATCCGCCATATAGTTCTGATGCGAGCTTCGCAATCTCATCTTTCGACTTCAAGCTTGATAGGTCAGGTACGTTTGTCCAGCCTCCGCCAACAACTGAATTTGCAAAACACCATGAAGTCCGCTCACCAAGTCGGCCAGCCCTGATAGTCCAAAACTCCGCCATACCTACCCCTCACTTACTCTTCAATCTACCAAAACTGGCAGAAAGCAATAACAACCCGGCACTAGCCCAAGAGGTGGAAGCGTTCAAAAAAAGCAGCCAGTCGATCAAAGACTCTCTTCTTCTGCTGACTGTACTCATTGTCTGGAGCAAACATATTCACAGCCGGAAGCATCCTTGAAACCGCCGTGCCTTCGAGGCGCAGTTCCCCAACTTGAAATGCCTGCTCCATGAGAACATGGGCTCTGGCGGTGTCGAGTTTTTCTTCTTCAATAATCTGCTCAAGCTCCATCTGCTTTTGTTCAGCAATGAACTTGGTCCAGTAGCTCTCGACATTGGTGTCGACGGTGATGTCTTCTACGAATTTTTGAATTAAATCCTTTTTGCTGCGCAGGCTGAAGCTTGAGTCAACTGCCCTGTCGATGGCAACTCGAATCTCCTTATCAGCCTCCTTGTCACCGGACTTCCCTTGAAGAGACTTGACCATCATCAGGATGTAATCAACATTTATCTCAACCTGCTTGACCAACTCAAGCTCAAAGACGATGTCATCAAGAATTGACTCTTTTTCGCCATCGACTCGCTTCTGAAGGGTATTCCTCAGTTCCAGGTATGTGCTTCGGAAATCTTGCTGCTGGGCTGGCGAAATATGGGCCGAGGAATCAAACTCATCAAACGACATCAATATGTTTGAGAGTCGCAAGATGGCGTTATAGAGATTAATAAATTCCCTTTGCTCTGCCTCGCTCTCTGGCAAAACTCCCGGTGTGAAACTCTCTAATAGCTTCTGAACCAAACCCTCATACTCCTGTTGGTAGTCAGCAAACGGCTTAAGTAGCACAATGCCGCCGGCCTCCTTGTTACCAAAGAGAGAAATTGCTTCGGTAGTTTTTTCCTCAAGGTCTCTGAAGCAGACGATGTTGCCATAGGTCTTAACCCGGTTCAGGATTCGATTTGTTCTTGAGAAAGCCTGTATTAGCCCATGCTGACGAAGATTCTTATCTACCCAGAGCGTATTCAGGGTCGTCGCATCAAAACCGGTCAGGAACATGTTCACAACAATTACAAGATCTACCTCGCGAAGCTTAAGCCGCTTCGTTAGGTCTTTGTAGTAGTTCTCAAATCCATCAGATCCGGTGTCATAGTTGGTGCCAAATAGCTGGTTGTAGTCAGATATTGCTGACTCCAGGAAATCGCGAGAAGACTTATCAAGCTCGCCTGTTTCAAATCCTTCCTCTGCCAAAAGACCGTCTGGATCTTCCTCATTTGCTGCATAGCTGAAGATGGTGGCAATCTTCAATCGGTCTGACTCCGACTTATCCGCTTGCGCCTCTTTGAAAGCCAGATAGTAGCGCTTGGCAGCCTCAATGGACTGGGTGGCAAAGATTGAATTGAAGCCGTTTAGCCTTCGGTCCTGCAAGGAGTAGCTCTCGTTGCGCCGAGTTTTTTGATCAAAGTGTTCGAGTATGTACTCGACTATTTTGCTGATGCGCTCTGGCGCGAGGAGGGCCTTTTCTGTGTCAATGGCTCGAACTTGTTTATCGGTTAGTTCTTCTGGCAGCTTCACCGTATTGACGTAATCAACGCGGAATGGAAGAACATTTTTATCTCGAATGGCATCAACGATTGTGTAGGTGTGGAGCTTGTCTCCGAAAGCCTGCTCGGTGGTCCTTAGGTTTGGATCGCCGCCGGCCATGGAATTAGCAGCAAAGATAGGTGTGCCGGTAAAGCCGAACAGATTGTAATTGGAAAAGGCTTTCTTGATTTCCCGATGCATGTCGCCAAACTGAGAACGGTGGCACTCATCAAAGATCAGGACGGTTCTGCGTTTTGTTACCTCGTTGTTCTTATTGTTGTTGATGTAGCGGCTCAGCTTCTGAATGGTTGTGACAATGATCTTTGAATCTCGGTCTTCGAGCTGCTTTTTTAGAACTGCTGTGTTGGAGTTTGAATTAGCCGCCCCGTCTTCGAAACGGTTGTACTCCTTCATAGTTTGGAAATCAAGATCTTTGCGATCAACCACAAATAGGACTTTTTCAACCTCGGGGATTCGACTGGCAAGCTGAGCTGTTTTGAAGCTCGTGAGAGTTTTTCCGGAGCCGGTTGTGTGCCATATGTATCCACCGGCGGCAGTTGTCCCTAACGTCTTTGAATTTTGGCTCACGATGATGCGCTGCAGGATCCTCTCGGTCGCGACAATCTGGTAGGGCCTCATCACCAAGAGACTCTGATCGGCAGTGAAAACGCAGTAGCGGGTTAAGACATTGAGCAGTGAGTGCTTGGCGAAGAAGGTCTTGCCAAAAGCCATTAAGTCGTAGATTGGCCGGTTGTTGGCATCCGCCCACCAGCTTGTGAACTCATAGGAGTTGGAGGTCTTTTTGCTTCTTAAGTTCCCGTTAGCTTCTTTGATGTGCTGATCCCTGACCGTGTTGCTGTAGTACTTGGTGTAGGTGCCATTGCTGATAACGAATAATTGCACGTACTGAAAGAGGCCTGATCCAGCCCAGAAGCTGTCTCTTTGATAGCGCTTAATCTGGTTGAAAGCCTCACGAATGTCCACTCCCCTGCGCTTTAGCTCGATGTGAACCAGGGGTAGTCCATTGACCAAGACTGTGACGTCATACCTATTGGCTCTATTGCCCTCGGCCTCGTACTGGTTGATCACTTGAAGCTTGTTGTTATGAATATTTTGTTTATCTAGAAGATAGATGTTCTTGGTTTCGCCGTTATCGCGCTTCAGAACCTGGATGTAGTCTTCTTGGATTCTTCTCGTCTTTTCGAGAATCCCGTCCGTTTCCCCGGAGATGCTGGCAGTGAAGAATCTCTGCCATTCCCCATCAGTAAATGCATATTTGTTTAGCTCTTCAAGGCATGATCTGAGATTTGCTAGGAGATCTTCCTCAGCAGTAATTGGCAGGTATTCATAGGCCTGCTCTCTGAGAAGAGAAATGAAGCCTCTTTCTAGATCAGCCTCAGACTGATAGGCACTCGCTTTTCTTTCCTCTTGAGAGTATTCCGCTACAACGGTGCTCTCTGAGCTCACCGCAATCGGGTCGTATTTCTGAATACTCAAGCCGCATCCAGTTCTTTGAAGGTTAGAAGCTTGTTCCTGTAGTACTCGTATTGCTTGCGCCGAGCTTCTATCTCTGCAGGCAGGCCGAAGGTGATATCGTTCACAAGAGTGTCCAGTTTGTCGAGGATGGAGACGATTTCTCTTTGTACTTCGAGCGGTGGGACTTCAATTTCAAGTCGATTTAGAGCGGATTGAGTTTGGCTTGGGACACCTCCAGCTTGATTCATTTCACCCAACCCCATCGTTTGGAGTTTGTGAAAAAGGAACCTTGCAAGAATTACTGACTCATCGATCTCTGTGAAGAAGATAGTGTCAACAACCCAAAATGGTCCCTCAACATAAAACAAGTTGCCAAGAGAACCCTTTCTAGGTATGAGTACCGTAGGCCCCAAGGAAATTCTGGCATCTGCGTAGCGCATAATCCCACCACTCCCATATACAGGTACCTCCCCTTGGCCCAAGTGTTTGTGATCCTTACCGTTTCTTATCCGCACCAATTCACCAAGACTTAATTTTTGAACTCCATCCGGACACAACTGCCGAAGCACCTCACCCATGGGGTGAGAAGAGAGATCGCCACTGAAGTCAAGGAGCCTGTCTCTCGTTACCTCATACTGGGTTCTTCTAGCTTCTAGCTCAGCTTCTAGCTCAGCTTCTAGCTGAGTGAACTTGTCGAGGATGGAGACTATCTCTCTTTGGATTTCTAGGGGAGGAACTGGGATGGCAATTTCTCCAAGGCGCTCTGACGAGATGTCTTTGACCTTTACCCCTTTTGACTTCCTATTTTTTTGACTTCTAAAGTCAGCTGTTTTGAAAAAATAGGAGACATACTTAGGTTCTAGATTGTGACTAAACACAAGAATGTGACCGCTAACGGCAATCTGGGATTCCCCAAGCCAGGCCAGAGCCGTAGCAACACCATCTAGGTCTTCAGAAGTATCGGCAATTATTAAATCACCTGGGTCCGCTTTGCGCGAGGTTGAAAAAATCTCGTCAGAAACTCTCGTCGGAGGTGCCGCTAGCGAAATCACGGGATTCATATGGATTTGGCCATAGTGAATTGCTGGTTTCCCGATTTCCATCATGTCTTTCTTCTGAAGTGACCCTCCCTTCTTAAAACTGCCGCAGTCGCGTAACACCTTTCTTGGAACCCCCTCGGGACACAATTCCCGAATCAGCTCGTCAATTCTGCTCATCGGGACTTACCCTCTAGATCAGCAACTATGGCGTCAATCTGCTCTCGTAGGGCTTGCTGTCTTCTGACTATCTCTTTGATCTCTGCGTTGAGGGCTGAGATGTCTATCTCTTCCCTGGTGTCCTTGGCTTCGACATAGCTGGTTACGGAGAGGGTGTAGTCGTTGTTCTTTATCTCTTCATGGTCAACTAGCCGAGAGAAGTGTTCTATTGACTTCCTATTGGCATAGTTTTCAAGGATTTTGTCCCGATCTTCTTCTCGAAGTTTGTTCTTGTTCCCCTGCCTAGCAAACTGCTTTTCAGCATTGATGAATAGGACTTTGTTGTCAGGTTTTGATTTCTTCAGGACCAGTATCACGGTCTGAATGCCAGTTCCGAAGAACAGATCTGGTGGTAGCTGGATTACTGTGTCCACAAAGTTATTGTCAACCAGGTATTTTCTGATCTTGGCTTCTGCTCCGCCTCGATACATCACTCCAGGGAACTCAACAATGGCGGCAGTGCCATTGACAGCCAGCCAGTGGAGAATGTGCATCGTAAAAGCCATGTCAGCTTTACTCTTTGGGGCTAAAACACCGGCCGGTGCAAATCGATCGTCATTTATCAAAAGTGGGTTGGCATCCCCATCCCAGTTAATCGAGTAGGGCGGGTTGGAAACAATTGCCTCGAAAGGCTGATCGTCCCAATGGGCTGGGTCTGTCAGAGTGTCCCCATGAGCAATAGAGAACTTCTCATAATTCACGTCATGCAAGAACATATTTATTCTGCAAAGGTTGTAAGTGGTGATGTTTATCTCTTGCCCGAAGAAGCCCTGGGTTACCTTGTCCTTGCCCAGCACCTTGGCAAACTGTAGAAGTAGCGAGCCAGACCCACAGGCTGGGTCATAAACCTTGTTTACTTGCTTCTTGCCGTGCACGGTGATCTTGGCAAGCAGCTCAGAGACTTCCTGCGGGGTGAAGAATTCACCTCCAGACTTACCGGCACTTGATGCATACATGCTCATCAGATATTCATAAGCGTCACCAAACGCGTCAATTGTGTTGTCGGCAAACGTTCCAAGCGCTAAGTCACCAATTGCATCAAGCAGTTTGACCAATCGCTCATTTCTCTTGACGACGGTTGGGCCCAGTTTGCTGCTATTGACATCAAGATCATCAAACAGACCTTTCAGGTCAAATTCGCTCCGTGAACCAACGGCAGAACCTTCGATGTTTCCAAATACCTGTGCCAGTGTCTCATTTAGATTTTCATCGCCTTTAGCTCTCGCTCGCACGTTTTCAAATAGCTCGCTTGGGAGAATGAAGAAGCCTTTTTCCGCAACTGTTTCTTTGCGTCCATACTCGGCCTGCTTGTCAGCTAACTTGGCGTAGTCAAAGTCTTTTTCCCCGGCACGTCTCTGGTGGTCATTGATGTAGGACGTTAGATTCTCGGAGATAAACCGGTAGAAGAGCATTCCTAAGACATAGGTCTTGAAGTCCCAGCCATCCACGCTTCCACGAAGGTCATTGGCTATGCGCCAGATGGTTTTGTGGAGCTCTGCCCGCTGTGTTTCAGAATTCACGTATCCCCTTAAGTGCCTGAGTAAAGATTACTAATGCTCTATGCGCGTTGAATTTTCGGTGATTGCTCTCGGCGTCTTCCATTGTTTGTAGCTTGTCAATTTGTCTTGGATGTCTAGCTTCTAGTCATTGCCCTAGACAGCCAGCCAAAGAGAATCCCCAGAACAAAGCCCAAACCCGCCAGGACCGGCAGGGCTGATCCCAAAAGGACGATTACTACTGCCGCTAATACCCAGCGGTGGAGTAGTGATGGTTTCTGCTTTGCCATGGTTTCTCCTAACAGAACCAAACTAGGAGGGGGTTATGACATCTATATAGAAATATCTGACCCAGGGATTTTTCAGTCTTCAAGCCTGTTTCATTCCATAGGCTCTAGGGAGCTAAGAAGGGGCGGAATAGGTGTCTGATTTATCGAGCAAGGATTACGTGAAGGTCTATGGCCAGGTGCAGAAACTGGAAGACTTCCGCATAAAACCTTTGGGCAGAATCATCCACAGCGATGCCTTTGAGATGCTGATTGCCGGTGTGATTGTGGTCAACGCCATCTGCTTGGCAATCCTGACATTCCCAAACATTAGCCAAGATGCTCAGCAGCTTGCTGTGACTATCGACTACATCTGCCTTGGAATATTTACTGTTGAGCTAATTGTTCGGATGATTTCCTATGGCAAAAAGCCCTGGATGTTCTTTAGAAGTGGTTGGAATATCTTTGACTTTGTAATCATTGCCTCCACCCCGATCTTTGCTGGCCAAACCACCTTCCTTCGACTGCTGAGGCTGTTTAGGTTAATCAGAATCTTCAGGTTCCTGCCTGAGGTGAGAATACTTAGTGCTTCGATTGTTAAGTCTCTAAGGCCACTACTGAGCATGTTTGCTCTGATCTGTTTACTTCTTTTCCTCTATGGCATGGTCGGCACATATCTGTTTGGTGCTCAACTGCCGGTTGCCTGGGGAACCATTGGTGCTTCGGTGATGAGTCTGGTGATTCTGCTAACGCTAGAAAACTTCCCCATCTACCTCGAGGAGGCTATTGCGGTTAACGCCTTAGCTATTCCATTCCTCCTCTCCTATGTCTTCATCATTGTCTTCACCGTTTTGAACCTGCTGATTGGAATTGTCCTAAACGCCATGGATGAGGCAAGGGAAGAGGCCAAAGAAAAAGAAAAGGCTCCCGGCGGTCTTGATCTAATCTCTAAGGACATTGACCAGATAAGTGCTGATGGTGTTGTCACTAGCGAAGAGATAAAGCAGCTAAAGCAAGAGGTGGCAAGGCTTAGGAAGCTTCTCGGGGAGAAGTAGAAAGAAACCACTGAGTCACTAGAGTAAAGACTTAGGAACATCGGGGTTCGGGGAACTTATGTGCGTAGTTTGTGTAACCGTTGCAGGAACGCTTGTGGTTGCCAGTCAAATAACGCCGATTCAGGTTCTCTCTGATTTCACCTCTTCTCAGAAAACCCTGACTTCTTTTGCTGGTAATTCTTCAGCCCTTTCATCAAAGCAAAGATCTGAAATCAAGGTTTTAGTTGATGGCAGCCCAGAAGCTGATGCTGTGGTTTGCACTGGTCTGACCCTAAAGGGAGCAAGTAGATCAGTTATCACAACAGCTAGGAATAGAGCTAAGGCATCGTGTGACTATGCCAAGCGATTAGAACCTGCTCTTCGCAGCACAGTGCTAACGCGGACCACCAGTGTTCGAAGTAATGCTGGCAAGGTAAGCATTTCTGTCAGGACTCCAACGGAAGCTAAGGTTCCCGAAGTTCCCTCAGCAACACCAGCACCTGAAGATCTGGTTTATGCCGCTCCCTCCATGGCAAGTGATCCGGTTGATGTCTGCAGAATGCGTGAGGTTAGCAATTCACGAGGAATGACCTGGGCTGGATTCCCTGACAAAGGGTCTATGACCGCAAAGACCGGTGTGGTGAAGTGGGCACTAATTCCAATTGATTTTCCAGACCTTCCTGGAGAAAAAGACTTTAGGGTTCGGGTAGACGACCAGATGAAGCTGCTTTCTGAATGGTACGAAACAGTCAGCGGGGGTAAGTTCAAGGTTGAGTGGGTCGTGCTAGATCGATGGGCAACCCTCCCTGGACCCTCCACTGACTACACCATTGACCGATCTGACAACGTAGACAGAGTTTCAAACGGACCAAAGCTGTTCACTCACGCAATGAATGCAGCCGACCCTATCTTTGACTTCACTGGTGTTCAGACGGTTAATTTCCTTTTACCCAGAGGGCAAACATTCCTGAAGGAAACCTCCCAGGGGTTCCCGTGGGATCAGGTGGTAAAGGATTACAGGACTAATGAAGGGTCGATCGCCTCTTATGCAATACCTGGGCAGTTTTTTGATGTACCCGGCAGAACCTACTGGTCTTATTGGGCTCATGAGTTTGGACATGCAATCGGGCTTCCTCACATTGGTTCATCCCGTGGTTCTCTGCCCCCAATGAATCCTTGGGATCTTATGGGCGGTCAAGATGGAGCTTCGCGTGAACTTAGTGGTTGGTTGAGAGTGTTAGCAGGTTGGCTTGACGATGATCAAATCTTCTGCAAAGAAGCCAGCAAGATAAGCAAGGTTGAGCTGACGCTAGTGCCATTGAGCGATGACAAAAAAGGTGTGAAGCTAGCCCTACTTCCACTTTCATCGACCAAGTTATTAATAATTGAGTCAAGAAGAGAGACCAAGTTCTCATGCACTACGACACCCTCGCGCAATGGAGTCTTGGTTTATACCTACGATGCGACTCTTGGTCACGGTGAAAACTTCCTAAGTCAAGCAAGCCCACCGAATCGATCCAATCAGAGGGACTCTTGCGCATCTCGATATGGCGGTGAGCCAAATCCTGACTTTCTCCTCAGGGGCGGTGACAAAGTAGTTGTAGAAGGACTTACCGTTGAAGTTTTGAGGCACGGCAACCTGGACAAATTGCAGGTCACGAGGAACTAGTAGACAGAGAGCGGATGCCCCCGGGGCGGGAATTGGCGGGTGCCTTCTTGGGTTTAAATCACAAAGTTGTCGCTTTTTGAGTCAAGTTGCAATTTACCCTGCAATAGTCTGAACTCAAGGAACAAAGGGGGTTACAAAGATGTCCCTATCCCAGCTCAAAGAGTGGGTGGCTGATATTG
>VFQS010003151.1_pt1 | contig 12783 bp, 10 predicted proteins | sample 3512361 | NCBI WGS metagenome assembly VFQS01 (sample SAMN10412375, study PRJNA504923) | tailings metagenome | isolation source: Relicate 1 Philex TSF3 active mining | place: Philippines
ACGGGTTTATCTTCTTAACTTTGCAATTCAAAAAACCAATTATGGCTATTATTCTCAATTTAGAAACCGCTACTAAAAATTGCTCTGTAACTATAGCAAAAGAGGGAAAAACAATTGCTTGTAAGGAAATTGCTGAGCAAAATTTCTCTCATGCTGAAAAATTACATGTTTTTATTGAAGAATTGCTAGCTGAAAATAATTTAAAGTTTTCTGACTTAAATGCCATTGCAGTTAGTCAAGGGCCAGGTTCCTATACAGGATTGCGAATTGGTGTTTCTTCTGCTAAAGGGTTTTGTTACGCTCTGAATATTCCATTAATTGCTATCGATACATTGCAACTTTTAGCCAAACAAATTCAAATTAAAGAAGGAGTTATTGTTTCTATGATTGATGCTCGCAGAATGGAAGTTTTTACCGCTTTTTACGATAAAAATCACGAACAAATTAGAACTACTAAAGCTGAAATTATTGATGAAAATTCGTATCAAGAACATGTAGAAAAAATCCACTTAGTTGGTGACGGAACGGAAAAATTTAAAAACACACTCACTCATGAGAAGTTTGTTTTTCATTCTAATGTAGTTTTTCCATCAGCTAAAGAAATGAGCGAATTGTCTTTTATTAAATACAAAATGAGCGACTTTGTTGATGTTGCTTATTTCGAACCTTATTATTTAAAGGATTTTGTGCTTACGAAGTAAATTAAGACTTAACTAAAGATTTACTAAATTCTAGAATTTCAGAGCAAACATTGATGTAATCAGAATTATTTGCCCATACCTTTATTGTGAAAATAACGTGGTTATCTGTTAATTCACTAATAATTATTTCGGGATTAGGATTTTGGATTACCTGTTGGTGATTTCTAGTGAAATCAAGAATGGTGTTTTTTATTTCCATAAAATTGGTGTCATAAGTAGTTTTTAAAACCAAATCTGCTCTTCTAACTCCTAATTGTGAATAATTTTTAATTTTCCCGTTTGATAAAATTCCGTTAGGTATATATATCACTTGATTTGTTGCGGTTATTAGTTTTGTAGAAAAAATAAGAATTTCATCTACTTTTCCAGTCTCACCATGAGCTTCAATAGTGTCTCCTAGTTTAAATGGCTTAAATAAAATTATTAAAATTCCTCCAGCAAAATTAGAAAGTGAACCTTGTAAAGATAGACCAATTGCCAAACCTGCTGCTCCTAAAATGGTAACAAATGCAGAGGTTTCTATTCCAAGTTTTGAGATTACAGTAACAAATAATAAAACTCGTAAAGTCCAAAAAATAACATTTCCAATAAATGTTGAAAGAGTCAATTCAATATTTCGTTTAACCATTATTTTTTTGGCTGCTTTTGTAATGAAACTCGTAGCCCAAAGTCCGCCTAAAAGAATTATAATAGCAACAATAAATTTTGGAGAGTACTCTAAGATAAGTGTTTTAATGGTTTCAAAGTAATTTTGAATTTCAATAGCTTTCATATTTTTTTTTGCAAAGATATTTATATGATAAAATATATAATAATCATTTTTATGATTTATAACTTGGGACAAGTTTCTAATGTTAAATTAAAGTTAAGTTGTGGGTTTAAATAAAATATAAATTTAAAATTGATAACATTAAATTAACATGAATCTAAATTTCTTAAAGGAATTTTGCACCAAAATTAATTCATAAAAAAATGGAGCAAATTTATATTATTATGTTAATTGCATTAGCCATCCTTGCAATTACCGATTTAATGGTAGGTGTAAGTAATGATGCGGTTAATTTCTTGAATTCTGCTATTGGTTCAAAAGCGGTTTCATTTAAAACCATTATGATAGTAGCTAGTTTAGGTGTTGCTGTTGGAGCACTTTACTCTAATGGTATGATGGAAATTGCACGAAATGGAATCTTTACACCTAGTATGTTCAGTTTTAACGATGTAATTATTATTTTTCTAGCAGTAATGATTACAGATGTATTATTGCTTGACGTTTTTAATACATTAGGACTCCCAACATCTACGACTGTATCTGTTATTTTCTCTTTACTTGGGGCTTCTGTAGCATTAGCTGTGTATAAAATTTATGTAAGTGGTAATGGATCAGGTGATTTAGGGAATTATATTAACACAGAGAAAGCTTCGGAAATTGTGTATAGTATTTTGCTTTCAGTTGCTTTGTCTTTTGCACTTGGTTCGTTAGTACAGTATGTGTCAAGGTTAATTTTTACTTTTCACATTGAAAAAAGATACAAATATGTAGCGGCTCTTTTTGGCGGAGTGGCTATGACTGCTATTACTTTTTTTATTTTAGTTAAAGGGTTAAAATCAATCACATTTGTACCTTCAGAAGTTAAAGATTTTATTAAAGAAAATCCATTTACAATTATTGGTTATTCCTTAATACTATGGACAGTAGTTTGTCAATTATTGATTAGTGTTTTTAAATATAGTGTTTTTAAGTTCATCATTATTGTAGGAACATTTGGATTGGCATTAGCTTTTGCGGGCAATGATTTAGTTAACTTTATTGGAGTTCCAATTGCAGCTTATCAAGCATATGAAATTTGGGCAGCTCAAACTGTTGGTGCTACCGAGTTTATGATGTCTGATTTAGAGAAAGAGAATTTGCCTGCGCCTTTCATATTTTTAGCATTAGCTGGTTTAGTTATGGTTTATACATTGTGGACTTCTAAGAAAGCAAGAACTGTAATTGAAACGGAACAAAATTTATCTCGTCAAGGAGAAGGTAATGAAAAATATAATGCGAATAATTTATCTAGAAATATTGTTCGAGGTTTTATGTATTTAGGTAATATAATTAGTTTTATTTTGCCAAAATCGCTTCAGAGAAAATTAGATGCTCAATTTATTCAACCAGAATATACTGGAAAGAGAGATGAACAACCTATGTTTGATATGGTTCGTGCTTCTGTAAATTTAATTGTGGCTTCTGTATTAATTTCTATCGGAACTTCAATGAAATTGCCATTATCTACAACTTATGTAACATTCATGGTTGCAATGGGGTCGTCTTTCGCTGATAGAGCATGGGATAGAGAAAGTGCTGTTTATCGTGTAGCTGGAGTTTTCAATGTAATTGGTGGGTGGTTTGTAACAGCATTGGCAGCATTCTTGTCATCTGCAATTATTGCTTATGTGTTATTCATTGGTGAGGTGTTTGCGTTCTTTGCGTTTATGATTATTGTGGCAATTTTCTTCTACAGAAGTAACCAAATTCATAAAAAGAAAGTTAAAGAAGAAGAAGAAATTAAGAAACTTAGAAAAGAAGATATTGTAACATTAAAAGAAATGATTACTGAAAGTTCTTCTCAAATTTCTAAAGTATTAAGAAAAACAAGTTCATTGTACACTAGTGTAATCGATAATTTAGGTTTGCAAGATTTAGCTAAACTCAAAGAGAACAAAAAATCATTAAAGAAACTTGAAAAGGAAATTGATGAATTAAAAAGTAATGTTTTCTACTTTATTAAGAATTTAGATGAAAGTTCTGTTGAGGCAAGTAAATTTTACATCTTGATTTTAGGATATTTACAAGACATGGTTCAATCAATAGAATTTATTACTACTAGTAGTCATTCTCATGTAAATAACAATCATAAAAAATTAAAGTTCAATCAAATTAGAGATCTTAAAACTGTTGATGCCCAATTACACGAATTGTTTGGACGATTAGAAGCAAGTTTTAATTCTGAAGATTTTTCTAAGCTAGACGAAATACTTAAAGATAAAAAAGCATTTCTTGATACAGTTTCAGAATTAATTACAAAACAAATTTCAAGAATTAGAACTACTGAAACTAGTCCCAAAAACAGTAAATTGTATTTTGCTTTACTTCTTGAAACAAATGATTTAATTAAATCTATCATGAATTTATTAGAATTATTTAAAGAATTTAATCAGCAAAATAACAAGTAAAAATAAATTAAAATAAAAATGCCCCAAAGAGTTGGATACTCTTTGGGGCATTTTTTTATTTAGTAATTATCCGTTGATAGCCTCGACTTTAATTTCTTCATCTTTCAACATGTCTTTTAACATATTTTCAATCCCATTTTTTAAAGTAAATGTTGAAGACGGACATCCACTGCATGCTCCTTGTAAAACCACTTTAACTCTTTTTTCTGTTGGGTCAAAAGATTCAAACATGATATTTCCTCCATCACTTTGAACTGCAGGTTTTACATATTCCTCAATAATATTAATAATTTGTTGCGAAGTAACATCAAGTGCATCAAAGTAGGCTTCTTGTTGTTTTTGATGAATTTCTGTTTTAACAATAGCAGTTTCATCAATTACCAGATTTCCGTTTTCTATGTATTCTTTGATAAATGTTCTAAGTTCTAATGTTATTTCATCCCATTCAGTAATGGCGAATTTAGTAACTGAAATATAATTTTCATCAATAAATACTTCTTTAACAAACGGGAATTTGAATAATTCTTTTGCTAATGGCGATGCATTTGTTTCATCAATATTTTTGCATTCTAAAGCGGTTTTTGTTAAAAGTTTATTGCAAACAAATTTCAATACTAAAGGGTTAGGTGTTGTTTCAGCATAAACCGTAATGGGTTGTTTTTTAGTTTTGTTTTCTTCAACCTGAATGATTGTTCCACCGTTGTTAATGAAATCATTTATTTGATTGGCTACATCATCTTGAACATCTTCCCATTCAACAATTGAAAATTTTTCAATTGCTATAAAATTCCCAGAAATATAAACCGTTTTAACAAAAGGTAAATAGAATAATTGTTTAGCTAAAGGAGAATTTTGTGTTTCATCAATGTTTTTGAATTCAAAATTTTGAGTTCTCACAATAATTTCGTCCAATTCAAACTTTACTATGGCAGGATTTTGTGTTATTTTGGTTGCTATTACTTGCATAATGATATTTTTTTCAAAGATACAAAGTTAGAAATACATCTGGATTCTTTTATTTAGACTCTTTTAATTTTAACTTTTTATTAGTTTTTGATTAATTTTTCATAATTAGAAGCTTAAATATATCAATTGCTTAAAAAAAAATAATTTTAACTTAATAATATTTTATTTGAAATGTAAAAGAAACTTAAAAATTTATATCTTTGGCAAGTTCCTAGTAAAAAATGATTTTTTGATTGTTTTTTATGAATCAGTTTTTACTTTGAAAATCTTTGAAGTAAGAATAGAACGAAAACATATTTTCATTAAACTTAACTACAATGAATTTAAAAAAGAGTTATTTTATTTTAGCATTTTTACTAGCACAATTTTCTTTTGCCCAAGAAGGGATTGCGGTATATTCAGATTATTTGTCTGATAATTATTATTTAATTCATCCTTCAATGGCTGGAGCGGCTAATTGTGGTAAAATTAGATTAACAGGTCGTCAACAATGGTTAGGGCAAGAAGATGCTCCAGCACTTCAAACGGTAAGTTTTAATACGGCTTTAGATCAAGACGGAATTTCTGGTTTTGGTATGATTTTGTTTAATGATAAAAATGGATATCACTCACAAAGAGGTGCAAAACTTACTTATGCGCATCACTTAAGATTTTCTAGAGGTACATTAGATTTAAATCAATTATCTTTTGGTTTAAGTACGGCTTTTGTTCAAAGTACTATTGACGGTAGAGATTATAGAGGTTTTGACCCTGTAATTGTACAAGGTGTTGTTCAAAAAGATGCTTATTTTAATATTGATTTAGGGGTTTCTTATCACTATATGGATTTCTTTACCCATTTTACAATTAAGAACTTTATGGCAAGTAGAAGAGAACTTTATAGCCGAGATATAGAATCTGATAATTTGAGTAAATATTTATGGAGTGCAGGTGCTGTTTTTGGAAATGAAGATAATCTTTTGTTTGAACCTTCATTCATGTTTCAATATGTTTCTGAGACTAAAGAAAAATCTATTGATTTAAATTTAAAAGTTTACAAACAATTAGATTTTGGTAGACTATGGGGTGGATTATCTTACAGAAGAAGTTTTGATGGAGCTCAATATAGTGACACAAGTGGTGGTTTACAAGATCAAAAATTACAATGGATTACTCCAATTGTGGGATTAAATTATGATAAATTTATGTTCTCCTATACGTATTCTCATATTATGGGTGATGTTAAATTTGATAATGGAGGTTTCCACCAAATTACGTTAGGTATTAACGTATTTTGTAAGGATAAAGCTTGGGATTGTAATTGTCCTGCTGTTAATTAAAAATTATTTTCAATTATATTTGTGTCCCGATTTATCGGGACATTTTTTTTAATACGATTTATATGTTAATTAAAGAAGTAAATGGGAAATTCCCACAAATTCCTGAAGATTGTTATGTAGCTGAAAATGCTACTATTGTAGGTGATGTTACCTTTGGAGCAAATTGTAGTGTGTGGTTTAATGCCGTGGTTAGGGGTGATGTTAATTTCATTACCATTGGTGATAAAGTAAATATACAGGATGGCGCTGTTATTCATTGTACCTATCAAAAGCATCCAACTATAATTGGGAATAACGTCTCTATAGGACATAATGCTATAGTGCACGGGTGTACTATTAAAGATAATGTTTTAATTGGTATGGGTGCAATTGTTATGGATAATTGTGTTATAGAAAGTAATTCAATTGTAGCAGCAGGCTCAGTAATTACACAGAACACTGTTGTTGAATCTGGTTGTATTTATGCCGGTGTACCTGCAAAAAAAGTAAAAGATATTGACCAAAGTGATTTTGCTGGCGAAATTCAGCGCATATCAAATAATTATGTAATGTATTCTGGTTGGTTTAAAGAAGAGTAGATTAAAAGTTTTTATAAATCACTTTTTCTTTATGATTCAAAATGGTTTCTAAAACTTCAGGCTCGCTATTTGTATAAAAAATTTGCGAGCTTTTTTCATCAGAATTATTAAGTAAATTATTTTGTCTTAAAATATTCAGGGTTTGTTTTGCTACTGCTTCACCAGAATCAATGATTTGAACGTGTTCTGGGATTATTTTTTTTATTTGAGGAATCAAATAAGGATAATGGCTACAACCTAATACTAAAAAATCAATATTTTTTTCAATCATAGGAGTTAGGTAACTTTTTAAAAGTTCTTCCATTTCTGGGGAATTAATGTCGCCATTTTCGATAAGTTGAACTAAGCCATGTCCTATTTGTTCAATAATTTTTACATCGGGATGATTTGAAACACTTTTATGGAATAATTCGCTGTTTAGAGTTCCTTTTGTAGCTAATATGCCGATAGTTTGAGTTTTTGATTGTAAGGCAGCTGGTTTTATTGCAGGTTCAATTCCGATGAAAGGAACTTTATACTTTGCTCGCAATTCTTGTATGGCATTAGTTGTTGCAGTATTGCAGGCTACAATTATGATTTTACAGTTTAATTCTAATAGTAGTTCAGTGTTTTTACAACTTAAAGCTATAATTTCCTCTTTTGTTTTTAATCCGTAAGGAGCATTAATGCTATCCGCAAGATAGATAGTATTTTCATTTGGCAATAACGAATGAACCTCTTTCCAAATAGAAGTTCCACCAATTCCCGAATCAAATAATCCTATTGCGTTTTTTTGTATCATAAAAACAAAAATAAAAAAAACTACTTAATCTAAAATGAGATTAAGTAGTTTTTAATTTTTATAAAGTTTAGTTAGATTAAAACCCTAAAGATTTTTTTACATCTGCTAAAATATCAACACCATCAGCAACTAATAAACCGCTTCCAGTTGTAGCATCTAATACATAGTTAAATCCTTTTTCTTTAGCTACTTTTTTAATTGCGTTTTGTGCTTTTTCCATGATAGGTTTATATAAGTCCATTTCTTTTTGACCTAATTCTTTTTGAGCTGTTTGTTGGAATTGTTGAATACGAGCCCCCATATCTTGCATTTCTTTAGAACGAGTTTCATTTAAAGCATCTCCTGCAGTTGGAGCTTCTTGCTCATACTTTTGTAATTTAGTTTGATATTCAGCTACCATGTTTTTGTAATCTTTATCATAGGTCTCTTGAATTTTTTTCATTTGCTCTTGAGCAGTTTTCATTTCAGGCATAGCAGTCATTAATGCTTGTAAGTCTATATGAGCTACTTTTGTTTGTGCTGAAACTTGAGTTCCAATGAAAAGTACGATTGCAATTGCTAATTTTTTTAAATGTTTCATTTTTAATTTTAAAATTTAAGTTATTTAATTTTTATTCTCTGTTTCTGTTTTTTGTTCTTTAGTTTTTTTGGCAGCTTCTTTAGCTTCAGCAGCTTTTTTCTTTTTTTCTTCTAACGCTTTTTTTCTTTCTTCTAATTTTTTATTTCTGTCATCAATAGCTTTTTGTCTAATTTCAGCAGGAGTTAATTTTTTTTCTCCTTCTACATTTTCTTCTTTGGCTTTTGATTCATCAGTAACATTATCTTTATTTTCCTCTTTTACTTCTGATTTGTTTTCAGTTTCTTTAGAGTCTTTTTCAATTACTGTGCCATTTTTTTTAGCTTCGCGTTCTTCAATTAGTTTTTTTCTTTTTTCAGCATCTTCTGCTTTCTTTTGTTCATTAGCTAATTTGCGTTCTTCAATTAATTTTTCTCGAGCTGCTTTTTTCTCATCTAATATTCTTTGACGTTCTGTGTAAGCTGGATTTTCTTCAAGAGATTCTTCTAATGCCTCTTTAGCTTCTTGTGCTTTTAATTGTTTTTTAGTCATTTCTTCTCTCTTTTGAGAAGCAGCTAATTTTTTTATAACAAAATCGCTAATATCATACTTTTGAGCTGCAAATAACATAGTCAAATCTGAAGACTTATCAAAAATGAAATCATATTTTCTTTGTTCAGCAACATCTTGAACTATTGTGAAAATTTGATCTTGTATAGGTTTAATTAATACTGTTTTTTGAACTATTAAATCGCCTTTAGGTCCAAAACGCTTTTCTTGATATTCAAGAAGTTCTTTTTCTAAATAGGCAATTTCTTCTTCTCGTTCTTCAATTAATTCTTTAGTTAATAATACTCTTTCGGTTTTTAAGGCCTCTTTTAGTTTATTTATTTCGTTTTTTTTAACTTCTATTTCTTGCTTCCATTTTTGAGCTTTTTGCTCTAATTGATTATTAGCTTCTGCATAATCAGGAACTTTTTCTAAGATATATTCCATATCTATATAACCAATTTTAACACCTTTGGCTGTTTGAGCATGGGCTGTCAAAGAAAAAATAGCAAGAATTAATAATATTTTTTTCATCTTCAAATTTGTTTTTTGTTGCTGAATCTTGATTTTGATTCTACTTTAATGTTCATTTAACGTATAAAACAATAAAATATTTTTACGAATGTAACAAAAAAGTACTAACAAACCTTAAAATTGTTGTCCAATAATAAAGTGTGTTTGCCAACCACTTTTAACGGTTTCTCCAGGTACCGCATCAAAACCATGGGCAAAGTCAATTCCTAATAAACCAAATGCTGGCATAAATACTCTTATACCAAATCCAGCTGAACGTTGCAGTTTAAATGGATTGTATTGTTTAAAAGTATCAAATGCTGATCCAGCTTCTAAGAAACTCAAAGCATAAATTGAAGCAGATTGATTTAATGTGATTGGATACCTTAATTCTAATGAAAATTTATTATAAATAGTTCCTCCATCTTGAGAAGACAACGAGTTATTTGGATAACCTCTTAATTGTATAACTTCTCTACCGTCTAATGCAAAGTTAGCTAAACCATCACCTCCTAGGAAGAATCTTTCAAATGGTACTAATCCTCTTTCTGAGTTGTAAGCTCCCATAAATCCAAATTCTGCATTAGTTCTTAAAACTAGCTTTTCATAAATTCTATTATAATTGTCTGCTTTAAACTTGATTTTGTAATATTCTAACCAATTAAATTTTTGTTGATCTACTTTTCCACGATCAACAGCAGCGTCAGCGGGATCTGTTACTGGATATCCTTCACTGTTTAGGTAGCTTCCTGCTGGATAATTCGAACCATCTGGAGCTTCGCCAGCTTCGGTAGCTCTAACTTTGTTTTCGGCTAGATTTTCTAAATTGCCATAATCTACACCATTAAACAATGAGTATGGTAATGTAAATTTACCTGAAATACTAAATTCTGAACCCATTGTAGGGAATATTGGATTTACTCCTTTACTATTTCTAGATAATCCTATTGTATAAGCTAAGTTTCTTGAAGCGCCATCACCAAATGTAAATAATCCGGTATTATAATTATTTAAGTCATAATATTGAAATGATAAAGCTTGAGATAAAACAAAATAATCATCTGGTACAGTTAGCCTTTTCGCAAGTCCAACAGATAACGATGTAATGTTGAAACTTTGGCTTCTTGTTACATCACGTGTTCTTGAATTAAATAAGAATTGTTTACTGTGTGATAAAGATGTTGAAAAGCTAACTGGTTTTTTACCACCAAACCAAGGTTCTGAGAAAGATAAACTATAGGTTTGGAAAAAGGAACTTCCTTGTAAACGTAACGACATTCTTTGTCCATCTCCCATAGGAAGTGGTTTGTAAGCATCTTTCTTAAACATTTTTCGAGCTGAGAAATTATTGAACGATAAACCTAACGTTCCAATAAATCCACCTCCACCATAACCACCTTGTAATTCAACTTGGCTAGATCCTTTTTCAACTACGTTGTATTCAATGTCAACCGTTCCGGCTTGTGGGTCAACGTTTTTAAAATCGGGTTTAATAGCTTCTGGGTCAAAGAATCCTAATTGGCCAATTTCACGTATCGAACGAATTAAGTCTTCTTTACTGTATTTTTGACCAGGTTTTGTTCTTAACTCTCTGTAAATTACATGGTCGTTTGTTTTGTCATTTCCAACAACTGTAATTTTATTGAAATAGGCGATAGGACCTTCTGTAATTCTGATTTCAAAATCAATAGTGTCATTTTCTGTTCTTACCTCAACTGGGTTAATGCTAGAGAATAAATATCCGTTATTTTGATACAAATTAGTTAAATCTTCTCCGTCAGGTTTTGTTTGGTCAGCAATCCTTTTTTGGAGAATGGTTCCATTATAAACATCTCCTTTTTTAATTCCTAAAATAGAATTTAGTTGACGTTCTGTATAAACAGTATTTCCTAAATAACGAATATCTCCAAAATAATATTTTCTTCCTTCTTCGAGTTTTACTTTGATAGAAATTGTGTTCGATTTTTTATCATAAATTACAGAATCAGAAATAATCCTTGCGTCTCTATTCCCTTTTTCTTTATACTTCTCAATTACTTTTGCTAAATCTTCTTTGTACTTTTCTTTAATATACTTAGACTTCTTGAAAATTCGGATTGGATTTCTTTGCTTCGTATTTTTAAAGGTTTTTTTAAGTTTTGCATCGCTTAATTGATTGTTTCCTTCAAATTCAATGCTCCTAACTTTTACTTTACTTCCTTTGTCAATATTTACAACCATTTTAACCTCAGTCTCTAAACTATCAGGAATAATGTTGATGGCAACTTTAGTTTGATAAAAACCGTCTTTTTTATATTTATTTTCAATGTAATTTTTGGTAGTTGTAATTAAATTTTCATTTACAATTTTTCCTTTTTTAAGATCGGTTTCTTTAATTAATTCTTCAATTTTTCCTTTTTTAACTCCTTGAATTTTTACCTCAGACAATTTAGGTAATTCATTCATGTTTAGTTCTAAAAAGATGCTATCTCCTTCTATTTTATTAACATAGAAATTCACATCCGAAAAAAGGCCTAATTTCCATAACTTTTTAATAGCATTACTAATATCTTCACCAGGAACAATGATTTCTTGACCTTTTTCTAATCCAGTAAATGTTGTAATGGTTTGCTCGTTGTAACTTAATTTTCCAGTTACGTTAATTTTAGCAAGTATATATGATTTTCCACTTTCTAGTTTTGTCTCTTGTGCCAAAAGCGAAGTGCTGAATAATAATAATGCAAATAATGTAAGTAATGGTAATCCTTTTTTCAACATTTTCTTAAGGTATAATTTGTTCGCTTGTTTTTCCAAATCGGCGTTCACGTTTTTGATAACTAATAATTGCTTCATACAAATCTTTTTCTGTAAAGTCTGGCCATAGCACTTCAGTAAAATAAAACTCGGCATAAGCAATTTGCCATAAAAGGAAATTACTGATTCTATGTTCGCCACTTGTTCGTATTACTAAATCGACATCGGGTAAATTGTGTGTGTAAAGATGCTGATTAATAATTGATTCGTCAATAGCCTCTTCAGAAATTATATTATTTTTAACTTTGTTTGTTATTTTTTTAACAGCTTGAATTATTTCTTCTCTAGCACCGTAACTAAGTGCTAATGTCAATGTCATCCTAGTGTTTTCAGAAGTTTTTTCAATAACTTCTTGTAATTCTTTTTGAACGCTATCAGGTAAATTTGTTAAATTTCCAATAGCGTTTAATTTGATATTATTGGTCTGTAAAGTTTTAATTTCTTTCTTTAATGAGGAAACTAATAACTTCATTAGTGTGTCAACTTCAATTTTTGGTCGATTCCAATTTTCTGTTGAAAAAGCATAAAGTGTAAGGTTTTTTATGCCTAATTTAGCACAAGCTTCTACCGTTTTTCTAACCGATTTTGTGCCGTTTTCATGGCCAAATGCACGAAGCATTCCTTTTTGTTTTGCCCATCTTCCATTTCCATCCATTATTATAGCTAGATGCGATGGTAAATAATCGGTATTTATTTTCTCTAATAATTCCATATTATTCTGCACAAAAACATGGGTTTTGCCCAAATGTATAAGTTAATGTTAAACCAGTAAATACATACCAATCGTTACTATTTTTATTTCCAAAACGTA
>VFQS010003155.1_pt1 | contig 12772 bp, 12 predicted proteins | sample 3512361 | NCBI WGS metagenome assembly VFQS01 (sample SAMN10412375, study PRJNA504923) | tailings metagenome | isolation source: Relicate 1 Philex TSF3 active mining | place: Philippines
CATCTGGATGACTTGGGCAAAAAGCAGCCACTTACGGCGATCAAATCGGTCGGCGAGCACTCCCGCCGGTACGGACAGAAGAAGCAGTGGTCCCAATTGAGCAAAAATGAAAACCCCGACAACTGAGGCGCTATCGGTGCGCTGGTACACGTAGGCCGGAAGCACCACATTTTGCATCCACGTTCCAATGCTGGACAGAAAATTGGCTGTCCACATCATCCGAAAATCTGGATATGAAAACGCTGCTCGTGCGGTACCTGGTCGAGGTGCCGACCGGGGAGTAGAGGAGCGAAGACGAGACATACGGGGCGGAGACAACGCTAGTTGTCATCCATGGGGCATGGCGTGTTGGAGTCCGTCGTTGTGCTTCTGTCATCAGCCACAATGGAGAACATGGAAACCAACCAACCGCAGACTTCCATGCCGGCACCACGAGAAAAGAACGACTCATGTCGCACAAAATTCGGAGTGTTTCCCGAATGTCCGTTATGCGGTGGATCTCTCACGCCTGAGCACGCACACTTCAAGTGTTTCTCGTGCGGTTGGCGTGATAGTTGCTGCGATTAGGCGCTGGCGGTAAACCGCACAGGCAAAGCAGAGGGGCCAAAAATTCCCACGCCCGTTGGTTTGTATTGGACTTCTCCGTCTAGCGCAAGATTGGGCATGCGTTGTGACAGCGTGACGAATGCTTCCTGCAGTTCTGCACGTGCAAGTGATGCTCCCAAGCAATAGTGGATTCCCGCACCGAATGACAATTGTGGTTGACCAACGGGCTCGCGTGTGATGTCGAACACCTCGGGAGTGGGAAAGACGGATTCGTCAAAGTTTCCAGTGCCCATAGATGTGCTCATGAAGGTTCCCTTGGGAAAAAGAACTCCGTTGTACTCAATGTCTTCAGACGCAAAGCGAATTGTTCCGCCAACGGCGCCGTGATAGCGCATCACTTCTTCAACTGCGCGTGGTGCGAGTTCTGGTCGTTCGCGAAGAATGTTCCATTGTTCGGGGTGTTCTGCAAAAAGGACTAACGCGAGACCCAACTGGTTGCGAGTGGTATCTGTGCCTCCAACAATCACAGCTTCGACCATCATCTCCAGCTCTTCCGTGGTGAGTTTGTCGCCAGATTCCTCGGCGGCGATGAGATCGGTGAGAAGGTCGTCTTTGGGAACGTTTCGTCGTTGTTCAATGAGTCCACGCGTGTATGCATTCAGCTCGTCTTGGGCATTCATGATGAGGTGCAATACCTCGGACAAATTGTCGCTAAAGATGCGAAGCACGTCAGTGGCCCATTTGCTGAATAGTTGCCAGTCTTCTTTTGGTGCTCCGAGCAATTCGCAGATGATGGGAATGGGATAGGGCTCACATAAATCAGTGACAATTTCTGCTTTGCCAACCGGTGTGAGCGGGTCAAGTAGTTCATTAACGACATCGCGCATGAACGGACGAAGTCGGTCGGCACTGCGTGGAGAAAACGCTGGCGCAACCAAACGGCGTAGACGAACGTGCACGTCGCCCTCGGCATTCAGGATTGAGACGCGTTGACGTCTATTCATAAACGCTTCGTCTCGAATGCCTTGCATCTGCGCGGCTAGTCCGGTTGCAGAGTGCCACCGTTTGTCGCGCAAGATTCCCATGACTGAGTCATAGGTAAGAACCGTGTAGCCAATATCGGTTCGCGCAATCCAGGACTCCTTTGCCGTTGCACGCAGAAGGGTGCGACGATCGTCGCGATTGTTTCCCAAAAAGAAATCAAGTTTTGGGATATTGAGGTCAGAGGCAAGAGTCGCCATGGCCACCACCCTAGGACGCTAAGGCCGTCTCCATAGGAGTGAACGCGACGCCAAGTGCATCGGCAACAGCACGATAGGTGACAAGTCCATTGTGGGTGTTGAGACCAGGTCCAAGTGATGGGTTGCGTTCAATTGACTGTGCGGCTCCAAATGTTGCCACTTCAATCTGATACGGAAGAGTGGCGTTTGTGAGTGCATACGTACTGGTGTGGGGCACTGCGCCTGGCATGTTGCCCACTGCGTAATGGACCACATTGTGTTGTGTGTAGACCGGGTCGGTGTGGCTGGTTTCGCGGGTGGTCTCAATGCATCCACCTTGATCAACCGCGACATCCACAATGACTGAGCCGGGCTTCATTGACTTCACCATGTCCTCTGACATCACCACTGGTGCCTTACCACCTGCAACGAGTACTGCGCCAATGACCAAGTCTGCTTCGACAACGCTGCGTTCGATTGCGCCCCTGTTTGATGCAACAGTCATGATGCGGCCCCGATGAATTTGGTCGACGTAACGAAGGCGGTCAAGGTTTTTGTCAATCAAGACCACTTCGGCTTCCATGCCTGCGGCAATCCACGCGGAGTTCCATCCAACGTTTCCGGCACCCAACACAACAACGCGTGCTGGGCGAACTCCTGGTGCGCCACCCATCAGAACTCCGCGACCCCCATGTGTGCGTTCCAGAAAGTGGGCACCCATCTGAGGTGCAAGTCGTCCAGCAATCTCGCTCATTGGGGCGAGAAGTGGGAGGGCGCCATTGTCGGTCTGCACTGTCTCGTAGGCAAATGCAGTGGTGCCTGCTGCAATCAGCGCATGTGCAACATCGGGATATGCCGCGAGGTGAAGGTAAGTGAACAGAGTGAGGTCGCGCCTGAGAAATGAGAACTCTTCGGGCTTGGGTTCCTTTACCTTCACCACCATTTGTTGGGCCCATGCATCGGCTGCTGTGGGAACAATGTCGGCGCCCGCTGCGATGTAGTCGCTATCTGGGATGGACGCTCCTTCGCCTGCGCCAGTCTCCACATACACATTGATGCCAAGGCGCTCGCACTCGCGCACTCCGTCTGGGGTCATTGCTACTCGGCCCTCCGCAGTTTTGATTTCGCGAGGTACTCCGATGGTGGTAATGGCTGTCATGTGACCATTCTGCTGGAAAATCCCGTGTGAAGGTCTGCATGGTTGCCAAATGTGGAATCCTTGTGGGTATGGCAACCTTTCAAAACTTCATCAACGGACAATTCACTGATGCACAGGACGGTCGTACCACTGATGTCATCGACCCATCAACGGGGAAGAAATATGCCGACGCTGCTCTGTCGGGTGCATCTGATGTTGATGTAGCAATGAAAGCTGCCGCTAGCGCTTTTGAATCGTGGGGCCAGACCACTCCGTCTCAACGATCGTTGGCGTTGTACCGAATTGCAGATGCCATAGAGGCGCATGCTGACGAGATGGTGGCGCGTGAAGTACAAAACACCGGCAAACCCGTTGCGCTCACCATGAGCGAAGAGATTCCGCCAATGGTTGACCAGATTCGATTCTTTGCCGGCGCTGCTCGCATGTTGGAAGGAAAGGCAACTGCTGAATACATGCCCAACATGACATCAATGATTCGTCGTGAACCTGTCGGGGTGTGTGCGCAGGTTGCGCCATGGAATTACCCGATGATGATGGCTGTCTGGAAGTTTGCGCCAGCAATTGCTGCTGGCAACACAGTGGTACTCAAGCCCTCCGACACAACGCCAGCGTCAACCCTGTTGCTGGCAGAAATTGCTGCAGAGTTTCTTCCACCAGGTGTATTAAACGTGGTGTGTGGCGATCGTGAAACTGGTCGTGCCATGGTGTCCCACGACGCACCATCCATGATTTCCATCACTGGTTCGGTGCGCGCTGGTATGGAAGTTGCCGAAGCGGCCGCAAAGAACTTGAAGCGTGTTCATCTAGAACTTGGCGGCAAGGCGCCGGTCATTGTGTTTGACGATGCCGATATTGAAGCTGCTGCCGCAGGAATTTCTGCCGCAGGTTTTTTCAATGCCGGGCAAGATTGCACTGCTGCCACGCGTGTTGTGTGTGGTCCAAAGGTGTATTCAGAATTTGTCGCTGCGTTGGCTGAGCAAGCATCGGCAACTGTGACCGGTGCTCCGTCTAATACGGATGCTGCGTATGGTCCGTTGAACAATGCTCAACAACTGTCTCGTGTTGCTGGATTTGTTGATCGCGCGCCATCACACGCTCGTATTGTTACTGGCGGGTCTCAACAGTCCGGAGATGGCTACTTTTATCAACCCACTGTTGTTGCCGATCTGCGTCAGGACGACGAAATGATTCAGAGTGAAATCTTCGGTCCAGTCATCACTGTGCAGCGCTTCTCCGATGAAGATGAGGCGCTTCGTTGGGCGAACGGTGTTGAGTACGGATTGGCATCATCCGTGTGGACTCGAGACTTCGGAAAGGCCATGAGAATGGCGAAGCATCTCGACTTTGGTTGCGTCTGGATTAACACTCATATTCCTTTGGTTGCCGAAATGCCACACGGCGGTTACAAGAAGTCTGGATATGGCAAAGACCTCTCTGCATACGCGCTCGATGACTACACACGCATCAAGCACGTCATGGCCAACATCGACAGTTGATACAAACTCCCGTATCGACGGGGTGCGGTGTTACGCTGAAGGTGCACTTTTGAGGGAGGTGGGATGGACGCCAATGATTCGGTAGTACGGCTAGAAAATGTTCGCAAGCAGTACGGGTCATTCGTGGCAGTCCATGACGCCAATTTCGCCATCGGGCGCGGTGAGTTTTTTGCGTTGCTCGGTCCCTCGGGTTGCGGAAAAACAACAACACTCAAAATGATTGCCGGCTTTGAAGAGCCAACATCGGGAAGCATCATCCTTGAAGGTGACGACGTCTCCGATATTCCACCGCATAAACGAAATGTCAACACGGTGTTTCAGCAATATGCGCTCTTTCCGCATATGACTGTCTTTGACAATGTGGCTTTTGGACCACGAAGCAAGAAGTTAAAGGAAGACGAAACCCGTCGACGAGTTGTTGAGATGCTCGATGTCGTTCGCTTAGGAGAGTTTGCATCACGTCGTCCATCGCAATTGTCTGGTGGCCAACAACAACGTGTTGCTCTGGCTCGAGCATTGGTCAATTACCCGTCGGCACTATTGCTTGACGAGCCACTTGCAGCGCTCGACCTAAAGCTTCGTGAAGCAATGCAGATTGAACTCAAGAGAATTCAGCGTGAAGTCGGAATCACTTTTGTGTTCGTTACTCACGATCAAGGCGAAGCGCTCACCATGAGCGATCGCATTGCAGTCATGAGTGAGGGTCATGTTGAGCAGGTGGGTGCACCATTCGACATTTATTCGCGTCCTCAATCTTTGTTTGTCGCCGGTTTCATCGGGTCGGCCAACTTGCTTCCGGGCACCATTGCATCGTCAGACGCCTCAGGTGCTCGAGTGGATCTAGTTGGTGGGGGACAGGTCGTTGTTGAAATCGGTAACTCTGCCGACAATGTCTCATTATCAGCAGGCACAAAGGTCACCGTGATGGTGCGTCCAGAACAGATGTCGTTCGGGGGTGACCACGGCCTGCCAATTACGGTCACAGACACGGTGTATCAAGGATCATCCCTGCGAATTGTGGGCCGCATGAATAACGGAACAGAAGTATCAGCAGTCGTTCCTATTGATCCACAGCGTGTCACCCCTGCAGCTGGAGACTCAGCACAGATTTCATGGTATTCATCGGCACCATATGTATTGGCTGGTTGGCCTGACAGTGCTGGGTCCACCACAACGAACGTCGATGCAGTTGAGGCGGCGTTGTAGTCACCGTTGATGCGGTGCACGAACTAGGTTTACACACAAACATCCATTACGGGAGGTCCCCATGGCAACACAAAAGAATGCACCAACATCACGTGGTACGGCGTGGAGCCGTCGTGAATTTTTGGTTCGGTCTGGTCTGCTTGGAGCAGGTGCGTTATCGCTTCCTGCACTGCTGGCAGCATGTGGTGGCGAAAGCAGTAGTGGAACAAACACGTTGTCGTTCGATAACTGGCCGCTGTACATCGATGAAGAGACCGTCGAGTTGTTCAAGAGTGAATCAGGCATCAACTTCTCGTACACGGAGACCTACAACGACAACAACGAGTACTTCGCCAAAGTGCAGCCTTCGTTGTCGGCAGGCAAAAAAATCGGCCCAGACATCGTGGCTCCCACTTTCTGGATGGCAGCACGTTGGATTCAGCTTGGCTGGGCACAAAAGATGAACATGGGGAACATCCCCAACGCGGCGAACTTGCGTGATGACCTCAAGAATCCTTCATGGGATGCGAACAACGAATACCAGTTGCCTTGGCAAACTGGAATTGCTGGAATCGCGTACAACCAGAAGGTGACTGGCCGCGAATTGAAGAGCGTTGCAGATCTGTTTGACCCGGCATTCAAAGGCAAAATCGCAATGCTCACGGAAATGCGTGACACGCTTGGTTTGGTCTTGTTGGGCGATGGCAAGAAGCTCGATGACATCAAGACGTTTGATGATGCCGCTGATGCTTTCGACAAGATTGAAAAAGCCAAGAATGATGGCCACATTCGTGCGTTCACCGGAAACGATTACACCGATGATCTTTCGGCAGGCAACTACGCGGCATGTGTTGCCTGGTCGGGTGACGTATTGCAGTTGTCGAAGGACAACCCAGACATCAAGTTCTATGTACCGGAAGAAGGCGGCACCAGCTGGTACGACACAATGCTGTGGGTTGCGGGATCCGAAAATGCTGAAGCAGTCGAAAAGTGGATGAACTACGTCTACGACCCCGTTAACGCAGCCCGTATCACTGCATCGGTGCAGTACATCTCACCAGTGAAGGGTGTACAAGACGAATTGGTGAAGATGGGTGGAGACAACGCCGCGTTGGCGGAGGACCCACTGTTGTTCCCAGACGATGCAACACTTGGTCGTTTGCAGAGCTGGGGTGCATTGTCGGAAGAAGAAGAAGCCAAGTTCGACGAACGCTTCGCAGAAATCACAGGCGCATAGCGCGCCTGGGTGATACGAACCCGTGTCAATACAGTCGCAACGATTTACGTCCCGACCCGAATGGGTGGGTTTGGTCAGCATGGCAATTTTGTCGCTGGGCGTTGTGTCGATTGGCGCGGGTTGGGTCGGTGGTCCAACGCGAATTGTCGCCCTTGCGGTGATGCTTGCCGTCGTGGTCACTGTTGTGTGGACCGCATTCATTGGCGGAGTCGAGACTCGACGTGCTTTAGCGCCATACGGGCTACTTAAGCCCGGCATTTTATGGTTGAGTTTGTTCTTCTTGGCGCCGCTGTGGTCAATGCTGCAGATGTCGCTGTCAAGCAAACAGAGTCGTTTTGACTTCTTTCCAGATTTCACATGGGAGTGGAGTAACTACTCCACGGCTCTCACTGATTTCGGACCACAGTTCGGGCGCAGCTTTCTGTACGCCGGAATAGCCACAGTTCTCACCATCGTTATCGGTTACCCCATGGCGTATTTCATCGCGTTTCGTGGCGGAAAGTATCGAACGTTGCTACTGGGGTTGATCGCTGTTCCATTTTTTACGTCGTATCTCATTCGTACCTTGGCATGGCAAAACCTGCTGGCTGATAGCGGACCAGTGGTGTCAGCGCTCAGCACAATTCGCGCCGACAACGTACTGGAATGGCTCGGCATTATGGACAACGGTCGCCTTATCAATACGCCCGCCGCGGTCATCGGCGGATTGACCTACAACTTCTTGCCGTTCATGATTCTTCCGCTGTACGTCAGTTTGGAAAAGATTGATACCCGATTGGTGGACGCCGCAATGGATCTGTACACCACAGCAAGTGGTGCGTTTCGGCGCGTGGTCTTTCCGCTGTCATTGCCCGGTGTATTTGCGGGAAGTCTCTTGGTGTTTATTCCGGCTGCCGGCGACTTTGTGAATGCACAGTTCTTGGGAAGTCCCAGTACCACCATGGTGGGTAACTCTATTCAGAATCAATTTCTTCGTGAGTTGAACTATCCCGTTGCATCGGCCATGTCGTTTGTTTTGATGGCAATCATCACGGTGTCAGTGTTGATCTATGCCAAGTTCATGGGAACGGATGACTTGGTATGACCGCTGCGCGAGGTTTCCGAGAAAAAACCGGACGTCGTCTGGTCAATCTTTCTGCGCTGTTGGGTTTGTTGTATCTGTTTGCACCGATCTTTGTCATTGTGCTGTTTTCTTTTAACAAGCCCAAAGGCAAGTACAACATTGTGTGGCAAGAGTTCACTCTTGAGAATTGGGCAAATCCGTTCTCACGCCCTGAATTCACTGACGCATTAGTTGTCAGTCTCCAGGTGGCGGCTGTGTCAACAACAATTGCCACCATTTTGGGAACACTTATCGCAATTTCGCTCAGTAGGTATCGCTTCAAGGGCAGTGGTGCCGTGAATCTGTTTCTTGTCTTGCCATTGACATCACCGGAAATTGTTTTGGGTTCATCCCTGGCCACCTTGTTCTTGGCGCGTGGCGTTGAGCGTGGGTTCGTCACCGTCATTATTGCCCACGTCATGTTCCAAGTGTCGTTCGTTGCGGTGACTTTGCGCGCACGAATTCGTGGATTCGATTGGACACTTGAGCAAGCTGCTTTAGATCTTGGGGCATCCCCGCAGCGTGCTTTCTGGAAAGTGACGTTCCCCTTGATTCTTCCGGGAATTCTGGCAGCAGCTCTTCTGTCGTTTGCGCTGTCGCTGGACGATTTCATCATTACGTTCTTCAATGCGGGTTCAGTGGTGACATTCCCGCTACAGGTATTTGGTGCTTCGCGTGTCGCAATTCCTCCTCAATTGAATGTGTTGGCAAGCATGTTGCTGATGGGCAGTATTGCCATCATGGTGGGTGGACTTATCTTTGAGTCACGCCGCCAACGCCACATCATGGGCGCGCAGCGAAAGCGAGGCTAAACATGTCGGCGTCGTCGCGCATTGCAGTAGAGCCGGCGGGCTCTCCCGAATGGGTGCGACAAGCCGTTATTGATGGTGGGGGAGTTGTGTCTTCGCCAAGCGATGCATCGGCTGTTGTGTGGACAGCTGCGAAAGACGCTGACGGGTTGCACACGTTGTTGAATAACCATCCACATTTGGATTGGGTGCAAGTTCCATTTGCTGGAATCGAAAATTTTGTTCCCATCTTGGATGATCAGCGCACATGGACGTGTGGCAAGGGTGTGTACGCAGAACCGGTGGCCGAGCACGCACTTGCGCTCGCATTGGCAGGACTCCGCAATATTGCAGACTATGCGCGTGCTGAACAGTGGTCTGGTCCAGGGGGTCGCAATCTTCTGGGCGCTCACGTCACAATTGTGGGTGGCGGCGGAATTACGGAATCGCTGATCAGGCTGCTGTCCCCATTTCACTGCAACATCACAGTGGTACGTCGCTCGGTGGAACACATTGAAGGCGCTGACACTGTGGTGAGTTCCGATGATCTCATTCACGCCATCACTGGTGCTGACGTAGTGATTCTTGCGCTGTCCCTCACCGATGAAACGCGCGGCATGTTTGGCCGCCCTGAGTTTGAGGTGATGGAGCCACATGCGTGGATTATCAACGTTGCGCGTGGCGGCCACATTGTGACTGATGATTTGGTGTGGGCTCTACAGAACAACGTCATCGGCGGCGCAGCGCTTGATGTGACTGATCCTGAACCGCTGCCAAATAACCATCCGTTGTGGAGTTTGCCCAATTGCATAATCACCCCACACATTGGGAATACTCCCGAGATGGCTGTTCCGTTGTTATCGGAGCGAATTACGCAGAATGTGCGTCGGTACATTGGTGGAGAACCACTCATTGGACTCGTCGATATTCGCAATGGCTACTAATAGAAATCTCTACGCAATACTCGGAGTGACGTCACGCGCTACTCCAGAAGAGATTCGTAGTGCGTATAGAACCTTGGCACGGCAATTGCATCCCGATGTTGCCGGTGCAACGCCGGGTGCTGCGGGGCGTATGGCCGAGGTAAATCATGCGTGGTCCGTCTTGTCTGACCCCGCTGCTCGTTATGAATACGACGCACTTCAACGCGCACATCAGCGAAGCGATGGTTCTGCGGTGCCGCCCAGTAGGGATGGCGTGCGAACCACAACGGTTCCGCGACAAATAGTTCCTCCTCGTTTTCCGTGGCGCGCAATGCTGTTTGTTGCGGCTGCGGCGGCGCTTGTTGTTTTGGTTGCTCACGCATTTACCGAGCCCGCTGTTCCTGGTGTACCTGATCAGCTCATTCAGGCTGGCTCATGTGTGCAGATTGATCGCCAAGGCTTCGCCGTGGAAGTGGCGTGTGATGGACCCCACGATGGGGTGGTTGCATCGTTTGTGGCTCTTGACCAGACATGCCCAGCGGTGACTCGACCACATCTTGACCGTCAAGGGATGGGCAAGGCATGTGTTGAAGAGGCTCCTGCAAAGTAGGGGCTTGAGCCGTGGTTGGGTAATCTGACAGTCCCTTAAAGGGCGCGTAGCTCAGTCGGTTAGAGCACCACGTTCACATCGTGGGGGTCATGGGTTCGAGTCCCGTCGCGCCCACTAGATACGTGGTGCCATCGCACACATCAGGTTGTGCATCGTGGGGGTCATGGGTTCGAGTCCCGTCGCGCCCACTCAATCACAAGTAGTTTCTGTGGTGTGCGACGATTGTGTGAACGACCCGGGTGTGGTGCACCCGCTGAAGTGTCATACGGCATCGATAATGCAACGTTGACGGTCTGGGTGGACAATCGCGCAATTCTTGAACGCGAACATGCGGGACGCCTGTGTCGGCGTCATGCCGATGCACTGGTGGTCCCACGCGGGTGGACACTTGACGACCGGCGACAAGCCATTCCACAACTCTTTCGTACGTCCGACACCGAACAAAAGGCGTCAACGCCACGAACATCAACGCCTCGAAAGCCTGCAAAGAGTCGCCCAGATGATGGTCCGTCGCTCTTTGAAACAATCGAAGCTGAATTAGCAGAACAAGAAGCATCTGTTCATCTCTCACCATCCGCACCCATCGACAATGGTGATGATCACGATGAACTTTCGGAGCCCGCACCATTAGAGATTGATCCGGACGAAACAAAAGCTATTCCGTGGTCACCCCATCTTCGAGGTGATGTTGGTGAGCCCTCTGATGAAGAAGAAACACCGGTGTTTGGAAGATTGCTTGGTCGAGCTTTTGGAAAGAAACAACAATGAAGTACTCGTCATTTGTCGATATTTCTGCTGCGAAGGACGCGGTTCATCCATTCGTCAACGACCTATCGCGCTATCCGCAGTGGATGCCGTTGGTTCATTCTGCTGAATCGTGCGGCGAAGACGTGTGGGACGTTGAATTACGAGCCAAGGTTGGTGTGTTTGCGCGGTCAAAACGTTTGCGCATGCGACGCACAATCGACGATGGGACTGTCATTGTCTTTGAGCGAGATGAGAATGACGGCAAACAGCGATCACCATGGATAATGCGAGTGGTGCTTGAGTCATTGGAAAATGGTTGCCGAGTGCGGATTGATTTGTCCTACGGCGGTTCGCTATGGACTGGTGGAGTTCTCGACAGAGTGCTCGCATCGCATGTTGATGCAGGAAAAGAAGGCTTGCGCTCGGTAGTTCAGGGCGCGTAAGCGACAAAGCGGCCATTGCTTCGGCGTTCCACGTTCAACGTGGTGTGAAAAGAACGCGACACTACGTGCCTCGAGAACTGGCAGATCTGGTTGCGAGTTCGGCACGCTCACAACGGTAGTGACGTGGCAAAGTGGGGGCATGGGTTCTGCGCCGAACGATGACCTTGCGTCTCGTCTCTGTGGCGTCATGGGTGTGGCTGGCATTGATTCGTTGCAGCGTCTGTCGGGTGGCGCATCACGGGAAACATGGCGATTCGCTGTGGGAGCAGAATCTTTCATCTTGCAACGAGTTCGTCCTGGGCGTCCTGATGGGTTGGGACAAGAACCCAAAGTTCTTCATGCGGCGTATAACGCTGGAGTTCCTGTTCCTGAGGTGGTGGTTGACGGTTCTGATTCCACGGCGTTAGATCTGCCGTTCATGATTGTGCGAGCAGTAGACGGTGAAACTATTGCTCGAAAGATTCTCCGCGATGAACCATTTGAGCACGCTCGCTCGGTGTTGACTTCTCAGCTTGGTGAAGCAGCGGCACAACTGCATCGCGTTGATGTATCCCACATCAACGGAGTGGTGTCCGCAGATCAATTAATGATGTATCAGAAGGTGATGGATGACCTTGGTGAACCTCACCCCATCTTTGAGATTGCGTTTCGATGGTTGGAGATGAACCGGCCAGCATCTACTGGGAAATGTCTGGTGCATGGAGATTTTCGCCTTGGGAACATGATTGTGAACTCGCAGGGCCTTGCCGCAGTGTTGGATTGGGAGTTGGCACATCTTGGAGACCCAATGGAAGATTTGGGTTGGCTATGTGTTCGCGCATGGCGCTTTGGAGGTGTGTCTCCAGTGGCAGGGGTGGGAACTTATGAACAACTGTTCGATGCATATGAAAAGTCATCTGGCGTGCGACCCGACCCCGTCGTGGTTCGCTGGTGGGAAATTCTTGGCACTTTAAAATGGGGAATTATGTGCATCGTGCAAGCGAATACTCATCTCTCGGGAGTTTCGCGAAGCCATGAACTCGCGGCCATCGGACGACGCGTGTGTGAGAACGAATATGACATCGTTCGTTTGTTGCAAGAGGCGTTGTCGTGACCAGTCCTCATGACAGACCGACTGCGATTGAGCTCATTGAGTCGGTTCGAGAATGGCTCGAAAAAGATGTCGCACGTGCAGTCGATGGCCGGCTGTCGTTCCACACCCGAGTTGCCATCAATTCGCTCAATATCGTGTTGCGCGAATTGGAAGACGGTGAAGCAATGAGTTCGCGCCATCGGGATGTTCTCAAAGGACTTGGAGTTCAGTCCGATTCAGAGTT
>VFQS010003158.1_pt1 | contig 12768 bp, 8 predicted proteins | sample 3512361 | NCBI WGS metagenome assembly VFQS01 (sample SAMN10412375, study PRJNA504923) | tailings metagenome | isolation source: Relicate 1 Philex TSF3 active mining | place: Philippines
TCATCATCGCTATCAACTTAAGCTCAGCTTTTCATACGACGCGACTCGCCTTGCCGTCTATGCGTGCAAAAAATTGGGGCAGAATTATCAACGTCGCCTCGGTACACGGCTTAGTCGCATCAGCGCAAAAATCCGCTTATGTCGCAGCCAAACATGGCTTAGTCGGTTTCACCAAAACCACAGCCTTAGAAACCGCAGATAGCGCAATCACCTGCAATGCGATCTGCCCAGGTTTTGTGCTAACACCGCTGGTTCAAAAACAAGTTGATGCGCGCGCCGAGCGCGACAACATCAGCAATGAAGAAGCGAAGAAATCACTACTCTCCGAAAAACAGCCATCGGGCGAATTCGTCACACCAGAACAATTAGGTGCACTAGCGGTATTTTTCTGCAGTGATGCAGCAACACAGATTCGTGGTGTTGCTTGGAATATGGATGGTGGTTGGGTCGCGCAATAAAGATTTGCGGATTGCATGAGTTCAATTGATCAATCGCGCGATCAATCATTCATAGAATAAATTGTTGGTAGAATTCTTGGCAGAAAAAAGCCTGAGAAGAAATTTCTTCTCAGGCTTTTTTCTTTTTTTATGGACGACAAATTTAATCAATGCGTGATCGACTTCCAAGTCGATCAATCCGCATTGTTTAAACCGCGCTCATATCAATTGTTGCTTCCGTTTTTGCCTGAATCTCTTCCTTACTAACTCCTGGCGCCAATTCAACCAACTTCAATCCGCTTGGTGTCACATCGATTACACCCAGATCGGTGATAATGCGATCCACCACAGCAACACCGGTTAATGGCAAATTACATGATTTCAAAATCTTATGTGCATCGCCTTTCGCAACGTGCTCCATTAACACCACAACGCGGCCAACACCGGCGACCAAATCCATTGCGCCGCCCATGCCTTTTACCATTTTTCCTGGAATCATCCAGTTGGCGAGGTCGCCCTTTTCTGAAACTTGCATTGCGCCCAAGATTGCCACATTAATTTTGCCACCGCGGATCATTGCGAATGAATCAGCAGAACTAAAAATCGATGAGCCTGCTAAGGTCGTTACCGTTTGCTTTCCTGCATTGATCAAATCTGGATCAACTTGATCTTCTGTTGGAAATGGGCCAATACCTAGCAATCCGTTTTCAGATTGCAACCACACTTCCATATGACTTGGCACATGATTCGCCACCAAAGTTGGCAAACCAATTCCCAAGTTCACGTAAAAACCATCTTGTAATTCTTGCGCCGCGCGAGCAGCCATTTCGTCACGATTCCATGCCATGATGATGTCCTTTTTCTTATTCGGTAATTAACTTGGGGATACAGTGCGTTGCTCGATGCGTTTTTCTGGATTCGCATTAACAACGATACGATGCACATAAATACCCGGTGTATGAACCTCATCAGGATCAATCTCACCAATGTCAACCAAATGTTCGACCTCAACCACCGTGATTTTGCCCGCCATCGCCACATTAGGATTGAAGTTGCGTGCGGTTTTGCGATACACCAAATTACCCGCTTTATCGGCTTTGTAAGCCTTTACCAATGAAACGTCCGCTACTAATGAACGCTCCATCACGTACTGTTCGCCATCAAACTCACGGACTTCTTTACCTTCTGCAACGATAGTACCGACACCCGTCTTAGTAAAAAACGCAGGAATGCCAGCGCCGCCAGCACGCAATTTCTCTGCCAATGTGCCCTGTGGCGTGAACTCCAACTGCAATTCGCCAGCCAAATATTGGCGTTCAAATTCTTTGTTTTCGCCTACATAAGAAGAAATCATCTTAGTGATTTGACGCGTTGTCAGCAATTGACCCAAGCCAAAACCATCAACTCCTGCATTATTTGAAATGGCAGTTAAGTTCTTTTTACCACTATCACGCAATGCAGCGATCAAGGCTTCTGGAATACCGCACAAACCAAAACCACCAACTGCGATAGTCTGCCCATCTTTAACAATATCAGCCAGTGCCGTAGCGGCATCAGGATAAAGCTTATTCATATGTCTCCCTTTTCTAGGTGTACAAAAAAATTAAGGATAGAGCGCATTTACTGACAATGCAATACCGTAGAACTACTAGCGAAAGTGTGCACAAAGTCTCTTCGTTTTTGCACACCATAGGTGAATAACTCGCCAGAAAATAAGCTTCGTTGTATTCTAATAGACTTATTACACTCATATGCCTTACCAATTCCCTTCTCTATCGCCATGCCCGTTGCCACACCCATTGATTTTGAAAGTATTTTTCAATTAGCACCGATCGGCATGTGCGTTTCGCAAAACCGCAGGATCAGCGCATGCAATCGAGCTTTAGCAAGCATGTTTGGCTATCAGCAAGAGGATTTAGTCGGACAATCTTTCTTGATTTTATATCCGAGTCCAGATGAATTTGAGCGAACCGGCGCACGCATCGAACCAATTATCAATGCCACCGGAACATATTCAGACGAGAGAATCATGAAGCGGGCAAACCAGGAGTTATTTTGGTGCCATGTTACAGGCCGCTCACTAAATCCCGCGAATGCGCATGCCTCAGGAATTTGGACATTTGACGACTTAAGCGCCAAACGCAAAGTATCACAAGAGTTATCAACCAGAGAACGCGAAATCGCTGCGCTCTTGGCAGAGGGACAAACCAGCAAACTAATTGCGCGCAATTTACATTTAAGTCCACGCACGATAGAAATGCACCGCTCTAAATTGATGAAAAAACTCAATGCCACGACATCTAGTGATCTAATCAATAAACTCTTACGAATAAATTGATTTTAAAAATCAAAAAATACATCAGCGTTTTTTGTGTCACTAAAACACTTCAGTTTCGCCGCCTTCCCCTTCTTGGTAGCGCATCGCGATTTCCTTAAATTCATCCGTGATCTTTAAAAACACATCCAAGATATCAGGATCGAAGTGCGTGCCTCGCCCTTTGCGCATGATATCGATCGCTTCTTCATGCGTGAATGCCGGCTTGTAGACTCGTCTTGAAATCAAGGCATCGTAAACATCGGCAACTGCCATTAATCGGGCCGAAATGGGAATTGCATCGCCGGATAAATTTTCTGGATAACCCGAGCCATCCCATTTCTCTTGATGCGAGTAGGTAATCTCACGCGCGAAACGTAAAAATTCATTACTCTCACCGAGATAACGCTCGACGGATAAAATCGTTTCGCGGCCGTAATTGGTATGCAGCTTCATAATTTCAAATTCTTCAGAAGTCAGCTTGCCGGGCTTCAAAAGAATATTGTCTGGAATCCCCACCTTGCCAATATCATGCAAAGGTGCAGATTTATACAAAAGCTCTATATTTTCATCGGTCAATTCAGCTGAAAAACGAGGCAAATGTTTAAGCTGCCGTGCCAACGCAGCGACATAATTTTGCGTGCGGCGAATATGATTGCCCGTTTCGTTATCACGTGTTTCGGCCAATGAAGCCATCGCCATAATGATGGCATCCTGCATCTTCGCAAGCTTGCGAGTGCGGTCTTTGACCAAGCCTTCTAAATTCTTGTTCTGATCTTGTAAGAGATTTCTGGCTCTCACCAAGTTCAATTGTGTTGCCACCCGCGCCAACACGATAGGCGGACTTACTGGCTTACTGATGTAATCTACGGCACCCAATTTCAGCCCCATTTCCTCGTCTGAAACTTGGCTTTTAGCCGTCAAAAAGATTATGGGAATGTGATTAGTTTGTGGATTCTCTTTCAAGCGACGGCAGGTTTCATAGCCATCCATCTCTGGCATCATCACATCCAACAAAATCAAATCGGGACTAGGATCAATCGAAGCAATATGCAAAGCTTTCAAGCCATTGGTCGCGATCTTAATCTTGTACTTGTCTTTGAGCAGTGCGGAGAGCAAAGTTATATTATCGGGAGTATCGTCAACGATTAAGATGACTTGCTTCGCATCTTGGTCCTGAGCATCATTCATATTTCACCTTAGAATAAGTTGAACGTTTCAATTGTCGTCAATACCTAAAAACTAATTCGCCTCGTTTTATAAAACTACTTACCGTCATTTAGTCCAAGCTCATACCAATCATATGTGCGTTACCTTTCATAATCGACTGAATGACATCAAAGTCATACTGTGAGGCAGCGCGCATGATTTGCTTTTGCACATCCGAACCAAACGCGAGGTTTAACTCCTCCGTCGCATCTTGCAACAACTCCAAAGCATCACCATCATAACTAGCAACCAACTTATAGCATGCGCGTAACTTCGCATGCACTTCCTCTGTACTTAAGCTGGCGCTGTCTCGTTCGCCATGGTTTCCCATAGCAACTTGTTCGTTGCTCAAACAGTCTTCAATTGCTTCAATCGTAAAGTGCAATTGTCGTTCAGCACTTTCTAGCAAAGACTCCATTTGCGCAACTGGCGTCAAAGCTTCTAATTGCGCTTCGATTCGAGCCGCGAGTAATTGCACATCCGCGCCGATTAAGCCAGCGACGCCTTTGAGCGTATGAGCAATCATTTCGGCTGTTTTGTAATCAGCCTGCGCTAATGCTTCTTTAATCTTACTCACGGCCATGCGCTGATCTATCACAAATAGCTTCAAGAGCTTGAAGTAAAGCTGCCGATCCCCCATCGTTCGACTAAGTCCAAGTCGGGTATCAACACCCTTAATACTCAAGGATCTGTCTGTATTTCCATTTGCGGAGATCGCACGATGATCATTGTTCGTCACCACAAATGAACTGCACCAATCAGCGACTGTTTGATATAACTCGTTCGGATTAACAGGTTTAGCAATGTGGGCATTCATGCCAGAATCAAAACACCGTTCTCGCTCGATCAATAATGCATGGGCGGTCATCGCAACAATCGGTAGATCTTGGAATTGTGAATTTTGCCGAATCAATTTGGTCGCTTCATGCCCATCCATTTCGGGCATTTGGACATCCATCAATACCAAACCATAAAAATGTGGGTCTTGCGAAAATAAGCGATCAACCGCCGCGCGTCCATTGATAGCGACATCAACCATAATATCGGCCGACTCCAACAATTCCTTGGCAATCTGTTGATTGACTAAATTATCTTCCACCAACAAGACGTGCAGATTTTTGCACTTAAAACTTCCATGTATCGTATTGACGGCATTAAAGTGCTGATGAAATGCAAACATATTCACCAAGCAATCAAACACATTCGAAGTGTTAAACGGTTTATCTAAGTAAGCATCAGCGATTGCCGCTTCCTCGCGATAATTTAAGTTCTCACGCGCTGTTGCACCGACCAAAGCAATTTTTGGCGCAATGCGCAATGGGGTCTGCCGAATATGTGCAATCAATTCAGCACCATCCATATACGGCATATGCAAATCAACAAACACCGCATCAAACTGGCGATTCTCTTGTTCTGCTTCGTTAAGAACCGTCATCGCTTCTTCACCTGAATGCGTCAATATGGTTCGAATACCGAAAGAAGCCAACTTCGCACCCAGTAATTTTGCAGCATGCGGGTGATCATCAACGATCAACATATTCAATTGATCAAATAAATCACGATTTACCTCTACGTGGTCAATGCTCAATTTGGCAAAAGGAAGTTCAAACGAAACCACGGTCCCTTGCCCCTGTTCACTGCTTAACCAAATTTCTCCCGACATGAGATTCACCATTCCTTTTGAAATGGATAAACCCAAGCCAGTGCCACCAAATTTACGCGTCGTCGATTCATCACCTTGGCTAAACGGCATGAATAACTTTGCCGATTGTTGCGGGCTCATCCCAAGCCCAGTGTCTTTGACATCAAAGCGCAGTCGAACACGATCATCTGCATTTTCAGATACTTCAGTAACACTACAGTGAACACAAACCTCACCTTCTTCGGTGAACTTAATTGCGTTATTCACTAAGTTAATCAACACCTGCCCTAATCTGAGTGGATCACCCTTCAACCGCTTAGGAACATTTGGCGCGATATCAAACAAATACTCCAAGCCTTTTTGCTCAGCCTTCTCACTGGTTACTACCGCAACGCTATTAAAGACTTCATCCAAATCAAATTCTAATTCTTCGATATCGAGCTTACCTGCTTCAATCTTAGAAAAATCCAAAATCAGATTGATGATGCCCATCAAAGACAAACCAGCTTTGTGAATCTTTTCTACGTAGTCTTTTTGTTTGACCGTCAATTCTGTTTTTAAAGCCAAATGCGCCATGCCGATAATTGCATTCATTGGCGTGCGTATTTCGTGACTCATATTCGCCAAGAACAAAGACTTTGCCTCGGTCGTTTCTTCAGCATGGCGGCGCGCCAGTTCAGAAACTTTTAATTCATTTTGCATTTGCAAAGTTTGCAAACGCATTTGTTCGTCCATACTTGCTTTGAGTTGTGATTCCAGCAGTTTCCTTTGCGTCAAATCAGAGACAAAAGATAAAGTCGCCGCTTGCCCTTCCCACTCGATCAACACCGAAGAAATCTCAACCCAAATCAATTGCTGACTGTATCGATGCTGTAATCGAATTTGATAATATTGTTCGACTGCCTCGCCACGCAAACGTCGCTGATGTCGCTCGGCAACGACAGGCACATCTTCAATATAAATGGAAGATGTGAACGGCATACCGATCAACTCTTCATGTGAATGCCCTGTGAGTGACTGAATCATCCGATTTGCAAATGCGATCTTCGCATTTTGCACCACCACGATCCCTTCAGTGACATTATCAATTAGTAGACGATAGTTATATTCTGATTTATGTAAATCGTCTTCTAGCTGTCGACGTGCTGAAATATCCATCACGACCCAAACTGTACCGTAGGACAGATCATTCTTATTAACCGCACGTCCAGAGAATTGCACCCAAAATAAACTTCCATCACTGCGGCGCATTTGTAGCTCGGTCTCAAAAGCTTCACCACGTAACACTGCCTGACTGACCGCGGCACCACTCTCTAAATAACTTTCGCGCGACTCATAAAATGGCTCTAATGAGGCACCAAGAACCTGATCTCGCTCGACTCCAAAAATCTGGCACAAAGGCGTATTTACCCATTGCACGCGACCTTGGCTATTCAAAAAAATCATCCCAACTATCGAGTTCTCTAGAATTGTTTCTCGCTCAGTCAACATGCGCTGCAACTCATCGGCCAACGATTTGCGCTCGATGGTAATCAATTCATTGATACGTCTATCTTGTTCCGCTTGTTTAAACTCGCTACGAATTTTTAAACTTTCAACTTGAATCTTGCTCGCATTTTCCTGCATACGCAGATACAAGGCTTGATGACGCTTCTGCTCTAAATAGGCCTCTTGCCAGCGCCCAAGTTCAGCGTAAATTTCGGAAAGCTCATTAATTGCGCATAATGGCAAATGGTTGTAGCCACTCTCACCAAGTTCATCAATGGCATTTCTAAGCTGAGCGATGGCTTGTTCGTAATGCCCAAATCGACGATGCAAATATCCACTAACCCACCACATATACGGCTTCAGATGCGCATCCTCGATGGCATCAATCGAGGCCAAAGCACTCTCGCTAAAATTCATCGCCTCGGCTAAATGACCTCGCATTGCCAAGGTATATGCTGCTACCGAGAGATAAAATGATCGATACGAATTAATGTATACCACATGTATATGTTCATTCTCGATATACTGGGCAATCGCCTTATAAGCTTCGTCAAACTTCCCTAGGGCGATCTTGCATAAAGCAAGCATGGTGGAACTAAACGGTAACAGCCATTTTTCGGAAGACGATGGTGCGACATCACAAGCGATTTGCAAAAACTCTTCGGCATCACTTGGATTACCTGTCACATATAAAACTTCACCAAGATTGGCGGCCACCTGCGCAATTCTGCTTGCAGAATCAATCTTCCGTGCTTCATCTAATGCACGATAAAAGAAACGGATTGCAGACAAGGTCTCGCCGCGTTCTTGGCACAGAATCGCAACGATATTCAAGGCTAAAATTAATACGCGCGAGCTAACGCTGTCTAATTTAGGAATTAAATTTTGCTCCGCAAATTCCGATGCCAGTTTCACTTCTCCAAGTTTGCGATACACGATCACCAAACCAGTATTGGCAAGAAAAACTCCCTCGGGACTATCTAATTGATGAAACGTCGCCGATAGGCGTTTAAAAGACGAAACCGCTTGCTGCAAATTGTTTTGAAAGTAATCAGCAAAAGCCATCAAGACTTCAGCCGCCGCATGCAACAAAACATCATTGCTGATCAGACTTTCTTGGCGCATTTGCTCTGCTACAGCGCATCCGTTCGGAACAGAGTCCCGCAGGATATCGAGCCCATCTAAGGTGCGTAGAAGCCAATTATTCTCTGTACTAGTAGAAATTTCGTGCATAGTCACTTGGATCGGAGATGATGAACTCGGCTTCGATTCTAGCTTGAAAGAACGCAGAAATGCATTGATCGTGACAAGGACAAGTGAATTTCAGAAATTAGAAATCGACAATACAACATTTAATTGACATTTAATCACGCATTTCACATTGTTTTGTTCGTAGCCTTGCATCCGTGCTGAATGAGTTCAACAAAAAATCGACATTTCAAATTGTCACAACTCAAAAAAACTAATGTGGTGTGACAAGATTCGACTTAACAGCTGTTAATATCAAACAATACCAAACCGCTTATTCCAATTTCTTCCATTGAACGCTGATCAAAAAACCATTCGTATATTGTTAGCTGAGGACAATGACTTCAATCGAGAAATTACGGTTGAGGTTTTGACTCAACACGGCTATGAAGTCGTCGCAACAGAAAACGGCCAACAATTAATCGACGAACTCGAAGTCAATCCAGCTGAGCATTTTCATCTGATTTTGATGGATTTGGAAATGCCCATCATGGATGGACATCAAGCCACTATTGCGATTCGACAGAAGGCTGAGTTTGATACTATCCCTATCCTTGCTTTAACAGCGCACACTTCGGACGAGAGCAAACAGGAATGCAAAAAAAATGGCATGCAAGACTTCATCAGCAAACCATTCGAGCCGTCCCTGCTATTTGCCATGCTAGAAAAATTTTTATCCTATAAGCCAAACCAATATACAGTCGCAACGCCAGTAGATTTGTATAACAGTCCGCAGACGCACCCTACTGCGCTCCCCAAGTTCATCCATATCGATACGCAACTTGGTTTGGAACTCTGCGGTGGAAATCACTCGCTGTATCTTCAACTGCTGCAAAGTTTCACGCGCTCGCAACCAGCGACGCTGCTGCACTTTAGCGCAACCTGCGAAGCAGAATACACACAAGAAGAATTCAAACGCTTAATTCATACCGTGAAAGGTATGAGTGGCACGATTGGCGCCTCACAGCTGGCTCAAAAACTAGCAATATTTGAGCAAGAATTAAAGAACACGAATGTAAAACACAATGTGATATTGATAGAAACTGCATTCAAACAAATCACACAATTGCTCGATTTATGTATCAGTGAAATCAATAATTATTTAGTACATCGAGAACACAACAATCCGCAAGCACATACTACAAATTCACTAATCCAAGCGGACATCGTAGAAATCACAAAAGAACTGCAATTGCTATTACTGCGCGCAGACAGCGATGCAAGCGAGCTATTTCGGACCTACCGCTTACTATTTGAAGAAAAAATGGAAGCAATTGCTTTCAAAGAGCTGGATAACGCCATGCGTGAATATGATTTTGATAAAGCAAATGCGATTTTGGAACACGAATTGCCATCGAAATAAAACAAAAAACACAATTCAGAGTCAATATAAAAAATCAAAATATTAACTCTTCAACTCAAAGATATATTTATGACGCACCGCAATAATTTTAGCGTTATACTAGGCTTATCTTGTCCTGCGCTGGCATTCAAAAAGTTTCAGCAATAGGAAAGCAATTCCGTCAACAACAGGGAAAACGCGAACATGCTTTATCAATTACACGAATTAAACCGTTCATTTTTAACGCCGCTAACAAAATGGGCTGAGGCATCTTCAAAACTATTTGCCAATCCAATTTCTCCACTTGCGTATACGCCCTACTCGCAAAGAATGGCGGCAGCATATGAACTCGTTTTTCGCCTTGGTAAAGAATATGAGAAGCCAGAGTTCAACATTCAATTTACCAACATCGGTGAAGAGAAGGTAGAAATCATTGAGGAAGTAACGATTTCTAAGCCATTTTGTAAGCTGATTAATTTCAAGAAAAATCTTCCTGAAAACAAACGCAAAACAAGCAAACTCGTTCAACCACGTGTGCTAATCGTCGCACCGCTATCAGGTCATCACGCCACCTTATTACGCGACACAGTTCGTAGTCTGTTGCCAACCCACGATGTATATATTACCGATTGGATTGATGCCAGAATGGTGCCGCTCTCGGTCGGTGCTTTTCACTTGCATGATTATATTTATTACGTTCAAGAGTTTATTCGTCACTTAGCGCCAGATTTACACGTGATTTCTGTCTGCCAACCAACCGTTCCGGTACTCGCAGCGATTTCATTAATGGCCAGCGACAATGATCCAGCGTTGCCAAAAACCATGACAATGATGGGTGGACCAATTGATCCGCGCAAGTCACCAACGCAAGTCAATACCTTAGCTACAGAAAAAAAATTCTCTTGGTTTGAAAACTCAGTGATTTATAACGTACCGGCAAATTACCCAGGCTTTGGTCGCAAGGTTTACCCAGGCTTTTTGCAACATGCTGGATTTGTCGCAATGAATCCAGATCGCCACGCCCAAAGTCATTGGGACTTTTACCAGCATCTAGTACAAGGCGATGATGAATCTGCCGAACAACATCGTAAGTTCTACGATGAATATAATGCAGTACTCGATTTGCCCGCTGAATACTATTTAGAAACGATCAAGACGGTCTTTCAAGAATTTAGTTTGCCACGTGGCACTTGGCTAGTAGAAGGAAAATTAGTACGTCCGCAAGATATTAAAACGGTCGCATTATTCACCGTCGAAGGCGAACTAGACGATATTTCTGGCGCGGGTCAAACACAGGCTGCGCACGATTTATGTAGCAATATTCCACCATCAATGAAACAAGATTTCGTCGCGCCTGGTTGTGGTCACTACGGCATTTTCTCTGGTCGCAAATGGCGTGAAATTGTCTGCCCTAAAGTCATTGCTTTCATGGAAAAGCACGCTTAAATTTTCTAATAGCCAAATCAGCGTTTTATTTTTGATCCCATTAAATAAAATGCTGACTTAATTTTCTTCATCTTCTAAAAAAGATTCCTATCACTTGGGAACGTAAAGCCATTGGAATTTTGATTTACTTTCCATAAAAACCGACTCAATGAATACGTCGATAGTTTGAAACACAATCGACTTCGTTATAAGCGCATTCAATTTAATTTCAAATTTATCAATTAGCCGAAGTCTACAATCTAGGCTATACTCAGACCTTTCCGTAAAACAAGATTGATTACCAGCTTGATCGAAATTGCCTTATTTGGCACTTCGCCTAGCTAATCATTTTTTGCCAACTTATGAAAAAAATTCAGTCCTTGGTGGCGATCACTTTCACAGTCTTGTCATTTTGTGTTCTAGCACAATCTGTCAACGCGCAAACAGAGACTCCAGCAGAAAGCTCCAAAACATTGAGTACACTGAAGGATCTGCGTGACCGAACTTCTGATCTCACCATCAATGCGATGAGCTTGCTCGGCATCAAATACAAACGTGGTGGCGATAGCCCTGAAAATGGCTTAGATTGCAGTGGATTCGTGCGCTTGGTGTTCAAAAACTCCAGCGAAACCGAGCTCCCAAGAACCGCGAAAGAAATCAGCGACAAAGGCGACAAGATCGCCCAAAAAGATATTAAGCCCGGTGATTTGGTGTTTTTTAATACGCTTAAAAAGAGCTTTTCGCACGTCGGCATTTATTTAGGCGATAGCAAATTCATTCATGCGCCTTCAGCTGGCGGCAAAGTCAGAATAGAAAGTATGAACGTGGCATATTGGAAAAAACGATTCAATGGCGCCCGTCGAATCAATGACGAAGACGCCGCAAAAAACTAATTATTATCGCTCTTGAAATGCACGGATCTTTTCTTTAATTTCCGACATTACGGCATTTGCAGCGCGCTCACCGGCCAAGATAGCAAGATTGCGACCATTAAAATCATTGCCCTTCATCGTCGGCAAATCAGGCTTAATCACGATATCCGCACTCTTCAATTCAAATTGATTGATGCTCTGCCCCATAATCGTAAACGTCTGCATCAAAATCTCAAGTGAACTACTCGCAGCCTGACCTTCCGGTGCCGATGAGATATTGACGGCAATTACAATATCAGCGCCCATATCACGCGCAAATCGGACCGGCACAGGAGACACCAATCCACCATCTACATAAAAACGGTCATTGATTCTCACTGGCTGAAAAACACCAGGAACAGAAGAAGATGCGCGTACCGCTAGACCCGTATTCCCACGTTGAAACAAAATCGGCATGCCAGTATTTAAGTCTGTCGCAACAGCACCAAATGGTTTCTTCAACTTTTCAATCGACGACTGCCCCACCATACGATTCACGTAATTTTGTAAGGCCTCACCTTTTAAAACACCACTACTTTTAGAAAAAAATGGTAGCGACCAGTCAGAAATCGTCGCTTCATCCATATCCAAAGCCATCTTCTGCAAAGTATAGCCATTGTTACCCGCAGCATACATGGCACCGACCACACTACCCGCACTCGTACCAACAATCACGTCAGGAAAAATTCCCTGCGCTTCCAACACCTTAATCACACCAATATGCGCAAAACCTCGCGCCGCACCACCACCCA
>VFQS010003159.1_pt1 | contig 12767 bp, 7 predicted proteins | sample 3512361 | NCBI WGS metagenome assembly VFQS01 (sample SAMN10412375, study PRJNA504923) | tailings metagenome | isolation source: Relicate 1 Philex TSF3 active mining | place: Philippines
TCGGCCACGCGCGCATCGGGCGGAAGGGTGACAGGATCGATGATCATCCCGCTTTCCGAACGCTTGACCATGCGTACCTGCTCAGCCTGGTCAGGAATCGCCATATTCTTGTGAATCATACCGATACCGCCCTGCTGTGCGATGGCGATGGCCAACTTGGCCTCCGTCACGGTATCCATAGCGGCGGAAACGATAGGCGCGTTGACTTTGATTTCCCGCGTGAGCTGGGAGGAAATGTCCACTTCCCTTGGGAGGACTTCCGAGAATGCCGGGACGAGAAGCACGTCGTCGAAGGTGAGCGCTTCGCCCAGAAACTTGTGGTTTGAATGTGCGAATTGATTTTCCATGTGCAAAAGTATGGAAAACCCCCGGGAAAATAAAATGCTCCCAAGGGGAAAATCCTACCTTTGCCCCCTGACTTTTTTCAACTATGCCGGACGACGAGTATTACATGCTGGAAGCACTCAAAGAAGCGCGCTATGCCTATGAGGCAGGGGAGGTTCCCGTCGGCGCGGTAGTGGTCAGCGAAGGGCGCATCATCGCCCGGGGGCACAATGCGACAGAGCGCCTCCAGGATGTGACCGCCCATGCGGAAATCATCGCCCTGACCGCAGCGTCCAACTATCTGGGGAGTAAATACCTGACAGAATGCTCCTTGTTCGTGACCCTCGAACCCTGCCCGATGTGCGCAGGTGCCTCGGCCTGGGCGCAATTGGGGCGCATCGTCTATGGCGCATCGGACGACAAGCGCGGCTTCATGCGCTTTGGACGGGATTTGATGCACCCTCGCACCATTTTGGCGTATGGCATCCTCGAATCGGAATGCAGCGCCCTGTTGACCCGATTTTTCAGGGAACGCAGAATGTTGTAGAGAGATCTGAAAAGCTCTTTCCCTCCTACAGGCCAAGCCTATGATTCCTTCAAAAAACCGCAGGCGAGCCTGAGGTAGGCAGCGGCCTCCCCCTCTAATTCCTTTTGGGCAACGTGCGGTAGGCGAAGTCGCAAATCCGGCCCGGTGATAAAGAAATAAGGGGGCAAGGCCATATCCAGGGCCTCCCGGCAATCCTTTGCAGGGATGGTAAAAAGGGGGATCCCAAGGGTATGGGTGCGCCGGAAGCCGTTGAGGGTGGCCAGATTGTGGTAACTGGCCAGCACGAGTAGTGGGCATTCGGGGTGTGCAGCGTAAAAAGTTTTCAGCTCGTTCAGGAGGGATTCGTTGCAGGCATTACAGCTCAGGTCGGGGTAGCGGAACACCAATGTCGGCTGGGCGAACAGGCTGTCCAGGGGGAAGGCCCTTCCACGCACGTCGAAGGCAAGCGTGGAAGGGGGTAGCTTTTGGGAGTGCAGCGCCATCTCCTGCTGAAGAACCTGCACCTGTTTGTCCGAAAACCGCTTGAGGTGCTCTTCCAGGAAAAGGGAGCAGTCATCGGTCGGGGGCCTGTCGCATCCATCGGTCAACAAAGCGGCAAAGAGAAAGCCGAACAAAAGCGCAATCCGGCTCATAACGGCAGGTTTAAATGGGCAAAAACAAGGATTGGATTAGGGGCCTCCGGGGTGTTTTTTAGGATTTGATACGCGGCGGGGGCGGATTTCCGCAGGTCTTCGAGCAGGGTCTCCATAGAGCTGCCGCCTTGCAGGGCTTTCTGGTGCAGTACCTCCCGTATGAGCGCCGGGTCGAGCGACAGGATATAGCGGCCATCGCGGTCGGCGTCGAGCGGTATGAAGCCCAGTGCATTTCCGAAAAGGTCGTCCTGAAAGCGCTCTACGATGAGCGCCCGCTTTTTCTCCTTGTCATAGAGGCATGTCAGGAACTGTTTGCCGTTTAAAAACTGAAATACAATACTCCCTTCCGTTTCGATGGGGCATCGGACGGAACTGTACGTCCCCGGCCGGGTGAGGAGCTGGAAATAGCCCCGGACATCCAGTTTTTTGAATTGGATATCGGTTTCGGGGATGGCTTTTTTCCCAAAATCTACGTAGAGGCGCTGTTTGATGCGGGAGGGTGTAAACGCGTAAACCGTGTTGAAGTGGTTATCGTTGAAAAAATACCCTTTTCCAAAGCGGTTGTAGCGCAGGATGGCGTTCGGCTCCACGTGCAGGGCGTCTTGGCCGGGCAGGATGGGAAAATCCTTGCTGAGCACCCGCTGGCGGTCTATATCCACGGTGATGAACCGGGTGTCCAGTTCGGGGTCGGCCAGGCTGGCCCCTTTGTAGAAGAGATAGCGCCCGTCGCCGAGCGGGGCAAAGTGGGTAGCGAATACGTCGAGTTGTTTTTCCTGTATGAACCGGCCGTCCGGAGAAAATTGCATCATTTTCTGGCCCATGTCGTCCCAGATGTCCACCGTATGCGAATGGGGGTTGTACTGCACGTCGGCGATGCGGCGGTATTCCTGGGGCCCTTCGCCGAGGTTCCCGATTTGGGTCACAAATCGCCCGGAGCGCTCGAACAGGTATGCGGCGTTGTTGACCTTGTAATCGAAGATGAGCAGGCGGTCCCCGTCAAGGGGAATCACCTTCTCGATTTCGCCGATGGGGGGCTCGGCGTCCAGAGCTACCCACTCGATATCTCGCAAGAGCTTGCTGAGTTCCAGTACGGGCAAGGGGCGTACCCTCGATAAATCAAGGCTCAGCTCGGGCTTTTGCCCATATTCAAACAGCGTCCCCGCTGCCTTTTGTTCCAGTTGGGAACGGTAGATCGGTTTTTTTTCCGTTTTACAGGAAAATAAAAAACCGATAAAAAATATAAATACAAAATATTGTTTTTTCATAATTGCCTAAGGTAAAGAATTGACAGATGTGTCGCGAGGGGTTGGCGAGCGGGAAAAAAGGATTTTTTGACCCTTTTTTCCCCTCGCCACAGGTCTGTTCACATAAAGTCCATTGTGTTGTTGATCATCGTGCAGGGCTTGGCCCAGCAGAATGACCAGGGCTGAGACCGGCAGGAACTGCGTACCCCCATCGAAATAGTGGTTTGCCATTCCGGTGAGTATCCCTGGACAGTACAGGGGCTATACACCTCCTCCTGGGCCCATCCGAAATTTTTCGCCTGCCCGGCCCAGCAGAATGCCATGGCGAGCAAAAGTGCGCTCGCTCTTTTTAGATACTTCATCATACATGAGGTTTTGATGATTGCCCCTACTCTTTTCCGGCTTTTCGGGTTGCGCCGCAAACTGGCCAGTCTGTACAGCAAAGATAGGTGCCCCAGCTCATCGCGTTGGGCCGATAACGGCCCAAAGGAGACCCCTTCGGTTCATTTGGGCTTATACGGAGAGCGGTCCCGGCTGTCGTGGGGCCTGGCGTCCGACTCGGGACAATCATACCCCAGTTCGCGGATGATATCCCGCATGGCAGAAGGGGGGATAATGCCGCGGGGCACATGCAGGCCTCTGGCTTTCAGCCAACGCTTGACCGTGCTCAGGCTTACGCCTAGCCAGGCCGCAAGTTCGGTTTTGGTGCGTGGAAACAAGGATATCGTATTTTAAGGTTCGCGAAGAAGCGCATAATACCCCTCCCAGAATCGGCGCAGTGCATGGACGTAGGTGCGGCGGAAGAGGTCTTTCTCCTCCAATGCACGGGCAATGTCGGAGAGCACCAGCTCTCCGGACCGGTACTGCTCCATGGCGAGTTGGAAGCGCTCGTCGGCGATACTGCTGGCCCGCCGGGCATATCCGGTGTTGGCCCTTAACAGCTCCTGCGTCTTCACCTGATGGTAAAGGCGGGTTTCTATGTTGCGCCTCTCTTGTTCCACGGTGTAAGCCACCACTTTTTCGTTGGCGTCCGCAATGCCGACCTGCGCTTTCTGCCGCCCCCAATCGAGCAAGGGGACTCCCATCCCGACGCTGATGCGCTGCTGGTCTGCCAGGGGGCTGAACAAATCAGCAGGCCGTACCCCGGCACCGTTCCAGCCCAGCGAAACGACGAGCTGTACCGCGCTGCGTCCGCGCCTCGCCTGCTCTGTGTCGCGCGCAGCCTCTAACTGCCTGCGTCGGAAAGCAGGGTATTCCGCCCGGTTGTCAAGGGCGTGCTGCAGGGCGGCCGCTACATCTGTGACCTGCTCCGGTATTGCCTCGGGGAGCAAAACCTCGGTACTCTCTACATCCGGTATCCCCAGATAGGAAAAAAGTGCCACCCGCGCGTTTTGTGCATCCACCTCTGCTTCCTGGCGGGACTGGACAGCCCGGAGCTCCTGGAGCTCGATTTGAAGGAGCTTCTCCCTATTGGTCGTCCCGAGCGGGATACGGGCGCGCTCGGTTTCCCACAAAAGGTGGATACTGGCCTCTGCCCCGGTAGCCATGCGCAGCCGCTCCAGGGCCTCCAACACGTCGAAATAAAGCGTTGCCGTCGCCCGTGCAATGTCCCTCAAGTCAGATTCAAAGGCCTTTTTGGCTTCTTCGTATTTCAAAGGCTCTATTTTTTGGCTCCATCTGTAGGGATTGAATGCGAACAAAGGCTGCTCCAGTGTGAGGTTGAACGGCGACCCGGTGTAAGAAGTGCCGCGCCGGGCAAAATCGTCAAAGCGCGTGATGCTGCTGTTCACGGAAAGTATGCCTCCGGTCCGCGGCAACACCTGCAAAAGGCTGAACCCCACCTGGGCCGTATTCTGGGCACGCGGCAGGAACAAAATCCCGCCGTCGGGCTGCCGTACCTCAAAGTAGTCGCGGCTATAGGTGGGAAGCCCGGCCTGCAACGTCAAGCGGGGCTTGAGGTCGGCTTCGAACATAGCGTATCGGTGCATCTTGTTCAAGCGCAGGTTGTCCGCAAGCCGGGCAGCAGGGGATACCGTACAGGCCAGGGAAACTGCAGATTCCAGGCTGAGCACCGACTGCCCGTAAGCAGGGGGTAAAAATAGGAGGGCAAAAGGGTAGAACAGGGTCTTTTTCATGCGCGCATCTTGTTTTTTTCAATGTATTCATATACCAGGGGCACAAAAACCAGGGTGAAAAAAGTGCCAACACTCAAACCTCCCGCAATGACGAGGGTCATGGTGCGCTGCAGTTCTGTGCCAATGCCTTTTAAATACAGCGTGGGCAAAAGGGCCAGGATGGTGGTCAGAGAGGTCATGAGCACGGGCTTCAGACAGATTGCCCCGGCCTCGCGCACCGCTCGTTCCAGACTTTCCCGGGGAGAAAACCCCTCCGCGCTGTACACCCGGCGCAAACGGTTCATGGTGTGTACCTTCAGGATGGGGTCGTCGGTGATGATGCCCAGCACGACCACAAAGCCGATGCCGGCCAGGATATCCATGGAGGCTCCATCGAGGTACAGGAACAAGACCGATCCGAAGATACCCATGGGCAGGGTAGATAGCACGATGAGCGGATGTACCAGATTCTCAAACTGCATGGCAAGTATGACATACAGCAGGGCCAGGGATAGCATAAAAACCCACAGGAGCTGCTTTCTGTGGGCCGTATGGTCGTAGTACCGCCCGCTAAAAGTGACGGAAAACCCATGCCTGCCCGCCCACTCCCCGAGTTGCGCAGCCCATGCTCCGGCCGCTCTTGCATCCCCCTCAAACTGCAGCGACTGGAAAGGGCCGTTCTTGTCGGCAGTGATGTATCTAAAGGTGTGGGCAGCTGTGGCCCGCAGGACTTTTTTCAAGGGGTAAACCCCGTTTTCCCCTTCAATGGCGGCTTCTAACTGCTCTTCGACAGGGAGGCGGTCCCGGGCGAAGTGCAATGGGCGCAGCGCTCCCAAATGCTTGATCTCGGCAATGGGGCTTGTGCCGAACAGGGCATCTATCCGCTCGTGCAAAGCAGGCCATGGAATGCCGTACCTGCTCATAGCCTCGGGGTCGGGAGCGAGTTCCAGTATGGGCTCTTGCTGTAGGCCTTCTCCTTTTTGCCATCCACCGGGCGGGATTTTTCGCAGCAACGCCTCCATGTCGTCGCTGTAGGCCGGGTCATAGATACCGTTCGGCGCCCGAAATCTCGCTTCTAAATAGGGTGCGCCCTCCACAAATAACTGCGTGAACGCATTGGGCGCATCTTGTACCTCGAAGCTTGCTCCGGGATACGATGCCCGCAGCCAGGCAGCAGCGCGTTGATCGGCCTGCTCTTTTTGGGCTTCGTCGGCGCACTGGTAATACACCCGGGCTTGTGTGCTGCTGTAGTCCTCTTTCGCGAGCAGAAACTGGGGGATACCCGCGTCGGCTTCGCGCAAGTGTACACCGGAAGCCGCCAGAAAGGCATCGAGCCGCTTGACCCGGACGAGGTTCTCTGCGGCGTCAATGGGCTCGTTCCAGTCTATGCGGAGTAGGGTCTCCTGCTTTTCCAGATCGGGCAGGGTGCTGAGCGGCAGCCTCAGGGCCATAGGGATACTGCTCGCGGCGACCAGGGCACAGATGCCTGCCATTATCGGTTTGTGTGCGAAAGCCCATTCCATCCATCGCTGGTGGAGCTGCGATATCAAGAGGTAAAAGCGGGTGTCGGGCCGTATTTCGGCCGATTCTGGCACGAGGAGGTGGTAGAGGGTGGGGGCGAATAAAAAAGCAATGGCCAGAGAGGCGCACAGGGACAGAGTAAGCGCAAGGGCCTGATCGCCGATCAGCGCTCCGGCAAGTCCGCTGATGAGTACGAGGGGCGCATAGACGGCCACCGTCGTCAATACCTGGCTCAAAACAGGGGCAGCCACTTCCCGGACTCCTGCGGCACAGCTTTCCGTGGCACCAGCCCCGCCGCGCCGCAGTCGGGAGATATGGTCGAGGACGACTATGGCGTTGTCTATCAACATGCCAAGCCCAAGCGCCAGGCCGGACATGGAAAGTATGTTCAGCGATATGCCCAGGGCGTAAAAGAGCACAAAGGTGAGGAGCAGGGATACGGGTATGCTGAGCCCCATCAGCACGGGTGCAGCGTAGTGGCCCTGGAAAAGGAAGAGCACCCCTGCCGCGAGCAGGCCGCCAAGAACCAGCGACTGCGCGAGGTTCCCTATGCCCGCCTCTAACAGAAAAGTCTGGTCCTGCGTAAACTGGAACCGCGCCTGCGGATACTCCCGCGCAAAGGAGGCAGCTTGGTCGCGCAGCGCCTCGGCCAGGTCGTTGGCTTGTGCCTGGGCCTGTGGGTAAATGGTCAGCACCAAGCCTTCCCGTCCGTTGAACAAATGATGGCCGCCGGGTTCCAGATTGGCCGGTTGCACCCTCGCCAACCTGCCAAGGGCCACAGACGTGCCTGCTGAAGTGGGGATGGGAAGTTGGGAGAGCGCCTCGGCTCCCTGGATCGCACTGCCAATGCGCAAAAAATACTGGTGCGGGCCCTCCCGGAGGATATGGCTGCCAATCTCGCCGTGCGCACCCCGGATTGCCCGGGAGATATGCCCTTCGTGTATGCCCAGGGCTTGCAATACCTCCGGGTATATGCGTATTTGCACGTATTGGTGCCGCGCCCCGTGCAGGTCGGCCATGGCTATCCCGGGCATCTGCTCCAGGCGTCGTTTGATGGTTTTTTCAACCAACTCGGATACCTGCCCGTATTCGGCCGCCCGGCGGGGAACGATCTGCAAGCGAATCAGGGGTATGTCGGAGGTGTTGACGGGGATTACCTGCGGGCGGGCCATGTCGCGAGGGAAAAGGACGGCCAGGCGGTCGAGCCGTTCGTTGATTTCCTGAAGGGCCAGGTCCATGCGCGTGCCGTGCCGGAACTGGAGCGCACAGGTACTCAGATGGTTGGCTGTTTTGCTTTCCAGCTCTTCCAGGTTGCTAAGGCTGAGCAGGGCCTCGCGCAGGGGCGCACCGACCTGCTGCTCCATGCTGCGGGCCGCTGTGTTCGGGTAATGGGCCCGCAGCAGGACGCGGGGCGTCTCCAGCGCGGGGAGCAGGGAAATAGGCAATAGCCCCAATGCGTACAGGCCGAAAAGGATCAGGGCCCCAAAACCCATGAGCACGGCAATCGGACGGAGGATGAGATAGCGGAGCATACAACCCTATTGTTTGGCCTGAACCGGTGCGTTATGTGATAACTGTAGGTTGTGGGAGGTGATTAGCACATCCCCCGGGCGTACGCCCTCCAGGATTTCTATCTCCGCGCCATTGTCGTAGCCCGTGCGGACGTAGTTCCACCAGCTACGCCCCCGGACAAGGGTGAACACGACCGCCCTGCCGTTGCGCAGTGCCAGGGCCTCTTTGGGCACCACAACCCGCCGGGGACCCGGGATGCGAAGGGTGGCACCAGCGTACATCCCCGGCATCAACCCCGCCGGCTCGAGGAGGGCAAGGCGGATGTGCACCATGCCATTTTCTCCGACCAGAGGGTTGACGTCTTTTAGTATGGCTTTGTAAGAGGCTCCTTCTCTGGCCAGGGGATAGACATCGGCGGGCAGACCGCGCCGGACCCACGCCAAATCCGATTCCAGAACGGGCATCTCTAACCAAAATTCCTCCGCACTGTAAATGCGCAAGAGCTCCTGCCCCGGCCGGACGTGCATCCCGGTAGAGACGCGCACATCGGCGAGCACACCGTCGACCTGGGCCGCGACCTGCGCTGCAGCAAGGTCTTTTTCAAGCTCCTGCTGCTCGACTTCCAGGGCGAGCAGGCCGCTGCTTGCCCGCAGCCGCTGCCGGATGGCGTCTGCCTCCGCCCCGGACATGCCCTGCAGCAGTTGGGTGTACCCAAGTAATTGACTTTCATAGACTTGATAGGCATTGGAATATTGGATGGCCAAACGCGCACGGCGCAGCGCAAACGCAGTAGTGTCTATTTGCGCCAGGGTTTCACCCGCCTTGACCCTGCGCCCGTTTTTCGCGGTACAGGACAGGACCCTGCCGGAAATCTCCGCTAACAACACTTCATTGTAAGCAGCTTCTATCCGCCCGTTCCCGCGGATATGCCGCTCCACCGGCTTAAAAACGGCAGGGGCGGTAGAGACGATGATGGGCACAGGGAGCGGCGTGCCGGATGCGGAATGCTCAAGGCCGCTTTCCGCCGATTCCGGGGGCTGGCACGATAAAATGCTAAATAGAAGGGCCGCAACGAGTAGGTTCAGTTTTTCCATGGGGTAGTTTTTTGTCCCAAAGGTAAGGGGCAGACAGGACAATTGCACCAGGTACCAATCCTCCTTTGTCGTACATGTCTAATCTATCACTGCGCTATTTGATTTTTTAATATTATGATAAATAATGAATTGTATTTTTTTTACCTAAAAAAACACGCGCCGGCACCAGAACAAATCGAGGTGAAACGGACTATTCTCAGGAGATTGAAAAATTGACTTTTTATCCAGATAAGGGATCCAAAATTACCTCTATTATCACCAATCATGAAAATTAAAATTTTGTAAATCAATGAATTGATATAAATATATACCTAAAAACCCTCTAAAAACCAAAGAACAGTTTGATGTATTTTGTCCTGGTTTATGTCAAAATACACTCCTAATTTGTGCGCAATAACGGAAACGCCCAGAACGATATGATTTCCTGTACCCAACCCCGATATCTCAGGTATTGGGGAATTGGGTTTGCGCCGGGCAACTAAACCCTTGTTATTTATTGGGATAGGTGTGAAAATTAAATCTTGCAGGAATGCATAATTGCCTATCTCTCAAAAATGGCCCGGCGCATTTTTCATCTGCTCTTGCGCGACCACAGCATGACTGGTAATGCTGCATAGAGCGCAACCAGGGAAAACAACAGGCCCCCGGTCGTGCCGGCAGCAAGCGGAAACCAAAAGGGCTCGTCCGGATTGCCGAACAGGAAGGGCAAAAGCCCAAGAACGGTAGAGGATACGGTGAGTGCGGTGGCGCGTGAACGGGCGAGCAGCGATTTGAGCAGGGCCCTGTTCGGCAGGTGCCGACGTCGGGGGTGCTTGTAGTAGTCGCTGAGCACAAAAATAGCAGAATGGAGCGCTGTGCCGCCCAATAATACCATCGCAGCATAGCCTCCCTGGTCAAAGTGGATTCCTCCACCCGCAAACGTGAGGAACAGTCCGATGAAGGAGAGGGGCACCATCGCGAGGATAGCCAAAGGCTGCCTGGTTTTCTCAAATAGGATGGCGCAAATGAAATAGTTGGCCAACAGCAATACGAAGAGCAAGCGGCCGTACCTGGCCGAGGGTCGGCTGCCGCTGCCGGGGTACTCTGGCCGAACGGCCTCATATCCGGGCGGAAGTCTCTGGTTCAGCGAGGCAATCGTGGCTTCAACCAGCTTTTCTCCGTGTGCGGTCGGACCGCTGAAGTCATAGCTCAGCACGCGCACAAAGCGCCGATCTTCCCTCCGCAGGGCCGGGGTACCGCGCTGAAGGCTCAACGAACCGGCATCCTGAACCCGCAGTTGCCGCTGCGGGCCTACTGCCAAAGGGGTTTGCAACAGTTGTCCGATGCCGAGAGCTTCAGCTCCGCCGGGGGCCAGGCGCAGGGGGAGCATTCGCCCTGCATGTGATATGCGCCCCAAATCGGGTAGGTTGGGGTCCCTCCAGGCCAGGGCGCGATAGACGTCGCCGGGCAGGATACCATATACGTACAGTTGTGCAGCGTCCAAATCGAGCCGATAGGAATAGGAGGGCATCTCGCGATAGTCGGCCAACGCGTCGGGGTCTATGTTCCGAACGCGGGGATGCCTCGCGAGGAGCATCTGGACTTCTTTCGCCTGCCGCGCCAACTCGTCGTCCCGATACCCGAGTAGCTTGATTTGGTAGTGGCCAAAACCAGTCCCTGGACTACTGGCAAAGCCCCTGCCTACTCCGTAAACAGACCACTCGGCTCCGCTCCAGTAGCGCGAATACGACACGAGGCGGTCGCGCAATGCCCTGGCCTGCTGCGCCTCTTCCCGGGAGCTCGCGAAGCTAACTTCTATACGCGCCTCCCGGTAGGAAAGGACCCTGCCTGAAAACTGTGCTACGCCTTGGCCGCCCGACAGCAGGGCCTCCACCCGCTGGAGCAGGGTGTCTATCTGCCCAGGTGCCGCCTCCTGCACCAAGCGGATATCCGCGAACAAGCGGGTTGGTCCAGGTTCCCGCTTGCCGGAACGCAGATATAGGTTTTGCATGAATATCCGAAATGTACCGCCGAACAGCTGCTCTATGGGTTGTTTCCACTGCTCTTGATAGGTGCGAGAACCAATCGTTCGGTTGTAGAACGCCCATCCCTCTATTCGGGATGGCATCCGGAAAAGGGGTAGCCCAAATGCCAGTAGCCAAAGGGTCAGGTAGATGCCGCGGTAGCGGGCGCAGCGGGACAGGATATGATAGTACCGACCAAACCACCGCACCTCCCTCCGCGACGCGCGGCGTAGTTTCCGCTGTCCGCTCGCCTCCGCGCCGAGCGCAGTGTAGGCAGCCGGCACATAGGTCAGTGCCACGGCCGTAGAACAGAGCAGGGTGATGCCGGCTACCGTAGCGAAATCTTCCAGGGTCTGCCGCTCTCCTTTGGGTAGGAGAAAAACGGTCCCAAGGGCTGCCAGCGTGGTGCACATGGCCCCGACCAACGCAGGGCCCACCCGCCCGGCCCGCCCGCGTTTGAGGTAATCGAGCATGACCAAAGTCTGGTCTATGGCCATGCCGAAGGCAATGGACATACCGGCCAGACTATACAAGTGCACCCCTAATCCCAATATGCGGACGGCCAATAGCGCCAACCCGATATTGACCAACAGCCCGGAAGCCAATACCGCCAGGCTGCGGCCCTCGCGGTAGGCAAACAGCAAAAAAGCGAGCAATACCGCCACAGAAGCCGCACTGCGCAGCGCAGTCCTGTGGATCTCCCGCCGCAGAGGGCTGCTCTCGTCGTGGGCAAGCCGCACGGTATAGCCTTCAGGCAATTCTTTTGCCGCTTTCTGTACTTCTTCCCGCACCCTGTGGGCCGTAGCGATCTTGTTGGCCCCCGCTCGCGCAAAGAGCGTGAGCAAAACCCCGGGCTTCCCATTGACACGGAACCGGGTTTGGGCAGGAACCTCTTCCAGACGGATATGGGCCAACTCTTTCAGTGGGATCTGCCCCCCGCCGGGAAGAGGGATGCCCATCCATCCGATTTTCTCCAGTCCGCCCGGGCCAGGGTGGTACCGCACAAAGAGCGCTCGTCCCTCGCCGGGCCTTGCAAGCCCGGGGTAGCGTTCCCGAAACGGCTCCTGTAAAACCTGCTGAAGGGCCTCCGGAGTCAAACCCACCGCTTCCAAACGGGCCTCGTCAAAGCGGATGACGCACGCCACACCTGAAAACCCCGAAAGGACCGCTTCGCGCACCCCCTGCAATGCCGACAGCCGCCTGCGGAAGACCGCTTCGGCATGGCGGTGCAGGCCCGAGGCCGCCTCGGGGCCGGCTATGGTGTACGACATCAGGGGCATACCGGAATCGGATCCCTCGGTAGAGGAGGGTATTTCGGGGTAGGAGACGCTGCCTTCGAGCCGGGGATAAGACCGTCGGATCAGGGCCACCAGCTCCGCCCTTCGGAGGGCCAGGTCCTCCCCGGTTTTGTATTCCAGCGTGATGCGCCCTTCTCCCTGCCCGGAAATGGAATGGATATGTGCCAGGCCCCTTAGTTGGGACAAAATGCCTTCCAGGGGGGCGCTCGCCAGACGCTCGACCAAATCAGGCGCCGCATCTTTTACGGTGTATGCCACTTCTAATTGCGCCGGTTGGAAGGAGGGCAGTAAGGATACCTGCAGACCGGGGATTGCCGCCATACCGAGCAGCGCGAGCGCCGCAAACAGCAGCAAGGTTCGAAAAGGGGAAAGAATCGCCATCTTTGTCGTTTGAACTGCATAAAAAGAGAGCCTTCCGGGGGCTTCCCGCAGCAAGTTTAACAAGGACGGATGCTTTTGTCGGGCGCAGGGACAGGTT
>VFQS010003160.1_pt1 | contig 12765 bp, 11 predicted proteins | sample 3512361 | NCBI WGS metagenome assembly VFQS01 (sample SAMN10412375, study PRJNA504923) | tailings metagenome | isolation source: Relicate 1 Philex TSF3 active mining | place: Philippines
CCCCAAAACCCCAAAACCCCTTATTATCTCAATGAATAACAATCAATTAAAATTTTCATCAGGTTTAAATTTCTTCAAATCTTTGCTCTTTGCGCCACCTTTCTTTTCCTCCTCTTCAGACTCTTCGCTTTCAATAATTCTGAGATCTTGTGTGATCGCCTTCTTATCTTCACTAACTTTGCCTTTATAATCATACTCAAGATTCGGATCCAAATCAAACTTAGGTACCACTGCAGCACGTCTGTTGCTTTTGAGGATGTTTCTATCAAGGCTTCTTACTCCGCCATCTCCAAACTGAAGTAAGTTCGATTTTTTGGCTCCATTTTGTCTTAAGATTTAAGTAGATTGAGCCTCTGCCTCAAGGATTGCCTGCAATCTGGCCTCTCTCTTATTAAGAATCGGCATGGACCCTAAGATTTCGACCGGTTCTTGATCTGGACCTTCTTATTATTAGCTTGGAACTGATGATTAAGGTTTATCAAAGTCCATGATTTGGGATTCTGTCTGCATACCATTTTCATCAGTTTGATCATCAGTATGACTGTCTACATGATGTTCATTGAGATTATCATCTTTGTCTTTATTTAAACTTCCTTGGCTTTAATCCTAATTCGAGTTCTCTTTTCCATCCCCCTGCCCTTCTTCCTCTCTCCTTTTATAAGCTTCAGCATTAAACATGCTCTCCTCTGTCTGCAGTGATTTCAAGTCCACGCCATCTGCCTCCAGCTGCTTCTCAATCTATTCTGCATCTAGTCCAAGTTTTTTGGCAATGGCGGCTGGCAGGGATTGGGCGAGCTTCAGCTTGTACTGATTCTTGAGGCTCCTCAAGTAGGAACGGAGGCCTCTTTGCTTGATGTATTTGAACACCTCGTAGAGACTGTGCACGGTATCGAGGACCACAAGCACGATGTTGAAGCCCAAGATGATAGCCACGATTGCCAGAATAACGTAAGCTAAAAAAGTTAAGGATAGATCATGTATTTGTGTGTGACTTACAATGGAAGTACTGAGAGTTCTCATCAAGATCCTTGGTGAAAACGAAGGATAGTGCGAAAGCAATTCCGGTAAGGGACTCGTTCATGATATGCTAGAAGTTAAGCATCTTTTCATGGAAGGGTAGGTTATAAATGACAAAGAGAAGAAGCCCAAAGGTTTTCAGAACGCAAACTGTTACTTAGATGAGTGGATAGTCTTTCAGAAGAACCAAAACAAGCACATAGATAAGTCTTCTGAATAGGAATAGTGGAGTGAAAAATTAGTTCATTGTCTTGTTTGGATAGATCAATGTGTCACCATATAGTTCTCCGATTCTTGCCTTTGTGTCGACGTGATCCAAAGTATGAGCATTATTTGATATCGCAGCCATGCACAAAGCTGGATAATATGTGAGACCAGCCATTGCCATAAGTGAAACAAAGCTGACAACAGCCTGAGTTATAGTCTTGTACTGCAGACTAAATATGTTCATGAATGAGTGTAGTGTTATTTCGAGGTATAACTCCGTGAGCACTCTGATGATCATGTTGTAGCGAAACATCTTTTCAATGTTTCTTATGAAATCAAATCGCTTATTCTTCAAAACTAACGAAGCGATTTTGATGAGTGGATATCCTCCGATTATCAAGCACCAAAGCTAGAGTTTGTTTGCATAAGAAAAGAAGAAGATAGAAGATTTGAATTCGTAATCTTCAAAACTTTAACTCACTGGCTTATCTATGACTTCTTCAAGATTCATGTATTTGTAGAAGAATGGATCATTACCAAAATCCACGTCTAAATTGGCGAAATCTAGGAACTTTAAATAGATTTTGAGGAACTTAGGAAATGGAATGTTCATGAGCGGCATAAAATAGATAATCTGACAGGCATTGAGTGAGAGCCAAATTTTATCTACAGCTTTTCCTAAGAACTAAGAGAGGACCATATTTAGGATCAAAGTTATCTAAGATGTCAACTTAGCCTTCCTACCAGTATCTTTGATGGATTTTTCTTGACCATCGTCCACGTACACTTACTTATCGAGCTAATATGGATAACTCAATGTCTTACTTATAGGATTTCCAATTGAATCACTAATTACAGAAGCATTTTTAAATCCGATCTATATCGTTGCAAATTCAATTGTGAAATAAGCTTTAAAATTTACGACAAGTTGACCTTTTTTTCCAAGTAAGTCAGTTACTACAGCATTAATGTCATATCTCAGAGGTGAATTAGATTTGACTCCATTGATGGACACTGTAAGATCATCCTTAGTGAAGTTGCGTTTAGAAGAAACCACATTCTTGTCAAACTGCAAATAGATGTACTTATTTGTCTGAAGGATCCTTTGGATCTCAAAAGATGGTCCAATTACCTCTTGACATATGTCTTTGGACTAAGGATTGCCTCCCTGACAACCATAATCTTTTTCTATTTCGCATCTCGATGAGCAACCATCTCCATTTCTGTTGTTACCGTCATCGCATTCATAATTTCCAAAGTCTAGGCCGTCCCCGCATATTTCAGTGCAATTTCCACCTCCAGGGATTTTGGGGGCTGAATTCCAGGGATACTGAAATCCATCAATATCTGTGCACAAAACGCACTTATTGTTTTGATCGAATGCATACTATTCAACACAAAAAGTGCAATCGTAAGCATTCTTTTGACATTGGGCACAGGGGAGTTCACAGTCTTTGCAATTCAAAGTCTCTTAATCGAAGAAGGTTCCTGGTGGGCAAGACTTAGGAACGCAAATTGTGTTTTCGATCAAGTTATAACCATCCTTACAAGATTTGCAATTTTTTTGAGAGGGACCTGTGCATCCATTGCAAAATTCATGACAGTTGATACACTCTTGAAGTTTGATATCGTAGTATTAGTTTTTAGGGTCCGGACACTCAGTTAAGCACATCTACTATGAATATATGTATATGTTAACGATGGGGTTTTTGCATGATACACATGAGCCTAGATCAGTAGCAGAGCATACACATAAAGGGTTAGTGCAGCTTAAACATTATCCGTTGATGAAGTGCTAGAATTCTGGACACATTGAACCACAGCTTCCATCCAAGAGATAAAGGCCTAAGAAACATCCCAGGCAATTTTTGTTAGCAAAAGCAATTGAACAGACTGTACACCTCACATTGCACTCTATCAAATATTATCTAAATAATAAAACTTACCAAAGCTATCCAAAGTTTCTGGTTTAACTATCATTGCGACCTGATCTCTAGGACTCATTGGCATAAAATTATTGGTCTAGTTGATACATTCTCTCATTGAAGGGCCAATACAATCTTGAAGAGGGCACAATGGATCGCATTGATAGTCTAAAGAAATTATTAGCACAGTCAATATCATTACATTCACAATGCTTGCCGATTCTGCGCGAATTAGGCTCAAGACAAAACAAGAAAGGTCTTTTAGACTCTGGGTCAAAAGTTTCATTAGCGTTTAGATACACATAGTGGACCCAGTCTATGTCTGATCTCCCGATATCCTCAATAACTTTTGAGTCAATTCTCTGCTTCAAAGGGGATGTATTGAAGAGAAGGTTACCTCCAGCCTCATCAAATCTATAATGTGCGACCAAAGTGTGCTCAAATCTCTTCGTATTTGGAGATCTTAGAGACCTAAGTTTTGCTAGCTCTAATGAAAAAGGGGAATTCCAGAGCTGAAAATTTCTGAGGTAGACACTAGACTGCTGACCATGAATAATACTAAAGGTCAAGCCAGTTGCTATCATCGGGTCAAATCTAAATGCTACATTGTTGATGAAGGATCCAAAAAATTCAACTTGGCCGGTGATGGGATTCGGTACACCATTAAAACTGTACACAAGAGAGTAAGGCATTTACTCTTCATAAGCGATGCGAAGATAGAGTAAAGCCCAATTCTTCCTTGCAAAGTATTTTTGATCGCGTCTAAATAAAACCTGATGCATTGTCGGACTTCCCACTAGGACTGTAGTGTCGGCTATATTGCTAACTGTAAGCTTGTATCTCTAAGAAAGTTAAAGAGTCAATGTGTCGACAGAAATTCCAAAATCACTGAACAATACCCAAACCATCATCGTTGAATTTTAGAGCTAATCTTCTAACACTTTAAAGCTTAGAGTTTTTGGACTAGTTTAAGTGTTGACCTTCAAAAACTTCTCATCATACTAGCAGAAATCGCTTTAGAAAGCATATTTGCTGTGACCCTCACATATTTCTAGTTAGTTTTGTGGTTTTTGCCATGTCGGAAAATTGGTGGATGTTAGTATTGGTGCCATATAGGTACCTGAAATAACTTCATAAAATTAATCTCCAAAGCTTTCATCTAAGGGTAGGGAATATTTGAGAGGCAAAATCGAATTAATGCTACTTATTCGCTATCTGTTATATTTTAGAGCCATAGCTGGGTCCAGAGTTGAGCTGAAATAGCGAATTTCCCTTAAATAACCATTGAAAGGAAAGACAATTATTTAAAATCCACTTGGATTCAAGTCAGGTAGAGTAGGCCCAAGATATCTAGTGTTTCCAGTCCGCAGCATTGCTGAAGCCTCAAAAGCATGATTGTATGACAGTTTTAGTTTTTGATCATTGCCGCAGTATAGATAAACCCATTTTTTATCATAATTAGTTGTTGGCGTCATAGGGGCAAGAATTGGAGAAGTGTCAGTTAATATTAGGCATTATGAATCTGAATTACTTAGACCCAGCTTTACTAGAGTCAAAGTAGGACTCGCTATTTTTATTAAATCTTAAACTGTTGCAGCAGGTATCGAATTCTAAGTATCTAAAGAAACGAAAAGTGTTAATGTGAAGTTTGCATCCACTAAGTTGGAAGGGAGAGTACCGAGTTGCACCTAGTCTCCTAGAGATCTTTTCTTAAAATATAAAGCCTTATCTTTAGTTACATATCCAGTGTAAGTAGCATCCACCTAGATTTAGCTGCCCTTTCCGAATTGAGAGCCTCTTCCATCGTAATCCCAGAAAACTCCTTGATTTAAACTTATATCAGTGACTCTTTCTTGATTTGACATGTCAGTGAGCAATACTTGGCCGGTCTCTGCCATCTGATAGTATGAGACCATTTAATTGAAGTTGTAAATCTACGACTTAAATGACCCCTAGTCAAGGTTCATCTCTTAATAGTCTCTGGCATGCCCGAAAAAAGCAAAATCTTTCACCCTGATTATTGTTTGTAAGTTAGGTGAAGTGATTCTTGCTTCTGTAATTGAAAGTGATTGATAGTTACTTAAAGTCGGCACAATAATTGAGAGAACTTATTGCTTGTTAACGTACACAGTCCAAACATAATTGTTCAAAGTGACTACTACAAGAGCCCATTTATTAACAAAAGTAATGGCACTTGCGATATTGACGAAGTTGGTAGTTGTGACAAGCTGCGTTTCGTCAAAAACTGTGAGGGTCAAAACTTCTGACTGGTACTTTAGAGTTAAGAAATTTGCGATCTGCAAAAGGATAACAGGATTACCTGAAGGTAGAGGCTCATTGAGATAACTTTTAAAATTGTACCAACTTTAAATTGTCATACAAGTCGCTATTTTTGTAGTGTACAAACTCAATTTTAAAGTATCCTTCTAGATCAATAGATGGCTAGGCTACACACATTAATTTCCCACCAAATTAGATCCCAGAATACAAGTTTCACTGACTGACGGGAAACTTACCAATCCAGTAACAGATCCGACGTATTAGCCATCATTGATGCTGAATTAAGTTGCAAACTTCTATGTATTCCAAACCATCGCATTGTATGAGTTTGTGACTCCACTCCTCATATTCATGCTTCCTTTCAAGTGAGATGATATTCGATTGGCTTATATCATTGACATCTACTACAACGTCAATGGTGGCCTGAATATTTCGATCTACTTATTCCCTGTAGCGGCATACTCACTCAGCGCTCCCGTTGTCCCCACTATTGCATCCCATGTCACAAACGCGTTCCACTTTTAAAGCATCTCGTGACTCAATAAAGATGGACTTATCTGAACTCCATTGTAAACTATGCTCAGCTACTTCTGAGAGAAGTCGAAGGTCACGAACCAATAGTCTATGACTGCATTGTTATTTAATTTTTCGATAGGGAATGAAGCTATCTGTCCGTTGAGGAAGATCTGGACTACATAAGTGGTGTAGACCCATCTAATGTGAAGGAAGTCGCCAAGTTTAAGTACTGTATTCGTTTAGTTGGCATAGCTGACATAAGAAAGTGTGAAAAGGGTAAATGAAGCATCTTAGTCCTTCATATCGTTGACAATGTCATTTTTGAAATCCCATTCGGACCAAGAGTTGCCATTGAAATAAGGAACCTAATCATATTCTAAAAACAAGTTAATTTCTCTATTAAAGATTACAAGTGCACTTCTTATTGACCCAGTCATACATTTGACCTAGAGGACAGCCAAGGGTAAAATCATTCTCTCCTATCACTTCGTATTAAGAAGGCAAAACATTAGAGCTTCGTTGGGATATTTATTCTATAAGAAAGGTTTAAAAGGCTAGTTTGATTTACCTATGAAGAAATCATTATCGAAACGGTAGTACAAAACGAGATTTGGGTAACCTTAGCTGACAACATTTGTTAGAGACCATTGCATAAACTCATCATTATTTAAAGCAGCCGACCATATTTTAAGCTGTTTAATTACAAATCGAGTGCCCGGTTATGATCCTGGGTCATTGCCAATAATCAAATCACATGTGCTCAAGTGATCGAAAGCTGGTGCGCTCTATGCTTGGCTTGATATCGTGAAATTTAACGTGCTTGTCAGAGTATCAGCACTCCCAGAGTTGACTAGGCTAACGTGAAAGTAGGTGTTTGCTTGGATTATCGGATTTGAGTTTTGATTATTTACCCGAGTCACATCGACTATGTCCTCGGTTAGTAGCTTGAAGTTGAGAGAGGACGGACCGTTTACTAGGGAGATCCTCAGTGCCACATGCTTCATCGCGGTGGTTAGGCCACATTAAGAGGGGTCCTGGTTCAAAATGACGAATGGACTGAAGGAAGTGGTGGAGTAGGTGAACTTGAACCAGAAATCTAATGACCAATCTTTTTGGTATGTGCCGATTGTCCCGAAATGCTTAAGGACTGGCGGACTGTTACTTGGACTAAAACTAATGGAAGGTGCATTAATAGGCTCGCACCGCCCCGTCTTTGCATCATATGACAGCACTTAATCGATGCATATTAATAGATGATCCATGTAATTTGCGATCTGGTGAATGTTTTTCCACATGAAATTTTGGTCTAAGTGATTCGTGATCAAGGAATACTTGGTCTAAGCGGGGCCATAATCAATAAGATAGTCACCTTTACCTTCATCCAAGGGCCAGTAGGAGACAATGAATTCGTTCTCTTTCCATAGCGGAGGTGTTCTAGGGTTCTACGGATACGATTATAATTTGGACCAGAGGATGACGTGTCTGATAACGGAATTACAAGAGGTGGTCGTTTGACAAAAGTTCAAACTATTGATCTTTGCATTTGGTATCACATTCATAAGGTTCTTGGGAGTCAATTGATCAATCTGCAAACTTATAGCACCGTTGTTGAAAGTCACTATCAATTTCTTCCAGGCAGTGATCTTGAAATTGAAATCGGTTGGCACATTGTAGGTCGTTTCTGCGGTCAGAGTAACACCTCCACTTGTCTTGCATTGTGTCATCAAGTTTCTTGTTCCAGCATTCTCATAAAGCCTAATTGAGGAAGAATCAGTATTTACTATTGTCAAAATTTCATTTACTGATTAGGTTGGATTAAAAAGGATCCAAAACTCTAGGGTCCAAACAGGGAAGGATGGGGTCACGATATTTATAGGAAGTCGGAGTGAGTGGAAAGAAGGATACATCAAGTGCACATATCGATATGCAGTACATTGAACTCCATCAAATACATCTTCAGGATCCCCGCAATAGTTAGTGTCTGGCTATTCCCAGACCGAGCTCGAAGCTGTTGTGTCGATTGACTCGTATATTTGATTCCTAAAAACTCTGCCCTCACTCCATCTGTCCAGTTGCATTCTGAATGGTTGGTAGTAGACAAGATTGTTGTAATATCGACCGTCTACTTCTTTCTAAGAGCTTTGTTAAATGAAAGCTAAAGATTAGGCTGTTGACCAAATCTTGATATCTTTAATAGCGATCCCTAAAGTCTGCGAGACCCATTGGTAAGCTGAGTCAGTGATCATGGGGGCTGTGGCCAGCAAGTTTTCGAAAAAGATACCGTCCACATAAAGCTCGGTAAAAGCCTGACTAGTGCGACTCACTAATGCAATATGCATCCATTGATCCATCTGAAGAAAAGGTTTTGATTAATGAACTGTAGACCCAATTAGGAAGTCACACCCCGCATCATTTCTCCCGGTAATTTCTACGAAATTAAGGATCTTAAAGAACAGCTCATTGAATGTTGTCTTTTTTTGAAATCTGAGCTCTAAAGTCCAACTAGCTTACGCAACTCCTGGAAAAGTTATTGTATCGATAGTATATCCTCCATTAAACCTCTACACATGGTTCCATTGATTCCATTTAACTTTAAGAATTTTAAAATCACAATAGTTCTTACAACGGTCTATATTTTGGTAAGGTTTTGCATCGGGGTACGCAAGCCAATCTGTTTAGACATATTGCCTTACCATTTAACCATGATTCATCATCTGAAATGTGTTCATCACTGGAACGTCAAGTGAATAGTAAAAGGGAGCGTATGGTCTCTGACTAAATTATGTGTTGACGAGGATACGCTTAATTATTACTAGAGATAGTCACTGCGAATAATTGAATCTGGGATGGCTGAGTTATAAAATTTGAAGTCTTTGATGTAGCCATCAAATGTGATCCATTCACCGGATACTCCAGAAACATGGCCTATATACACTGTGCTATCCCAAGGCATAGGAAAGCCACCGATATTTACAGAAGCTCTTAAGCTGGTTGCTGAATAGTGACAAAAGAATGTATAACTTGTGCCGCTCTTGACAATCCCAATGATTCCCCATCGATACAAGAAACTATGCAATTGAGACCATCTATGACTTACCTGTCACAATATAAACCACTTCCTCCATTTTGGTTGTGAAACCATGGATTCACAATGAACTTGTAATTATTTCCTGAAATCCAATGTTCACCTCTGAAACTAATTGGCGATGCTGTTGTTGGACTGACTGTGAAAATGTTCTACTTTAATGAATATGTGCTATCACCGTTTAATCTGAGCATAGCTGTGATAGAAAAATCCTCAGTAGATGAGAGAGAGCTACCTCCAGTTATTGCGAGAGTGTTGATTTCTATTCGATCAGGCTAAGCTTTGGTCTATTTCTTAAAGTAAGGAATTTGGCGTCCTAAATTATAATAAGAATCAGAGTGGTGCTTACTTTGACAAAATGACATCAGTCTCCCAATTACAGTTGGATCAGCGGGATCCGCACCAAATGAATACCCCTGGTTAACATGCATTTCATAAGGCCCAGTGCATTAGATGGGTATCTGTGGATCGTACTCCCAAACGAAGTTGCTTTCTCTGATATTATATTGAAGCTCAGGATGAGTTGCACTCTTTATGTACAATCCACTTGACTCATTGAATGCGTTAAAGAATGTCGATAACTTGTAAATTTGAAACCTGTTTCTTCTATACATGATTGCCTAGTCTACATTCATCAAGTCCCCTGAAGTGTAGTCAATGTAGAAGTCTCTGATAGAAAAATCTAAATCGGTTTTCAGAGGATTGGGATCACCAACATATATTGTATGCGTGCCTGATGTAGGAGAACTCGTAATCCCAGTGCTTGAATCATCATGCATTCTGTAGTTCAAGTATCCAGTTATTGTTGACTTATGGTTTCCAAGTATTAAGTCAGCAGATCGATACACGTAGAGCCAGAGTCCCTCCCTGTAATGTAAGTCAGCCGAATACATCTGCTGTAAATCGTGACTTACACCAGAGCATTCCAGTTTCATATGATAATAAAGGTTGAATTATGGGGCTGGAGGAACAGGGATGGGTGGACTAGGTGGAATCGCAGGACTGGTTGGAGTTGCTGGGGATCCAGGTATTCCTGGGATTGGAGCTTGTGGAATCCACGTTATGTTCTACATTGATCTCATCTTCAACTTTATGAAATTGGTTCCCGAAGTTGGTTCCTCAGTTTACAATAAAGTCATCTCATATGGATCTGGTGGCGGAGTGGAATCCATTATATTCTTAGTCAGCCTGAAATAGAACCCGAACTGATATTTAGTCTATGTTGTGACCTTGAAGCGTCCGATTTCTTTTTTGTTATTCGCTATCATCCTAAGAGAGCTTGAATCCCTTTTACATTCTACACCATTGTGATACCTGCCAAGGTCACATTCCTGCAAGTTTTCAGAATGCTTGACTTGGTCTACCAGATACCCCCATGTCAACTAAGACAGATCCACGGTTATTCCATATGTAGTGATAGAAGCAGGCATATACCTTCTGAATATATCAGTATTGCTATCATACTTCACAAATCTGAAATAATCAGATAGCTTTGCCTTCTTCCTTATATAATAATACGCAATCTGATGTCTGTTGTAAAGCATGTGATCATGCACTGCGGCCATATCATAATCCCATACCCTTAGTTCTTTGATGTAGCCATTGAAGGTGTAGGCTATGATGGACTCTTGAAGAGCTGTCAAAAGTTGAAGCTGAGTATTGCAGGCATAGTTGAGACAGGCATAGTAAGAGTAGGAGGTCAGATGAGGGAACATGATCACTAAGAGGTGATTCCACTGATTTGCGTTGTATGACTTTACCTAGTGCGAGATTTGAGCATTACCTGGAAAAGTTTTTATTTCATAGTTCTAACCTCCATTAGTAATTTCGATGTTGAATTCTGAATGAGCATAGATGACACAATCAGGTGCAGTAGTCGTTGTTTTATACCAATATTCAAGGGTATAATCTGATCCCATAAGTGCATTGTTAATCTTCAACAGGCGAGAGGAGCTAGATTAGAAGCGAAACAAATTTTCTTTATAGTTATCGATGTCAACACAGGCACCGGTTGTGTAGTCCCACACCTCTTCATATTTACACCTGACTGGCATCGTTATGTCGTTTAGGTATACCAACTTATTGGATAGAGAGGATCCACCTTGCTCCCCACTTAGCTAAGGGTTCAGTGAAGTGTCTTCCAAATACTTGTAGTTGTTGAGCGGTTGTAGCTTCCAATAGCTGACTAAGAGACCTGGCTGATACTGTGTGAGATCAGTATGCGAATATTTCTTCAACTCTGTCATCTCTTTGTAAGCACTCCATATCCTCAAATCTTGTATATAGAACTGGATATTATCGTCTATCGATATTGACGGAGATGCTCCGTTAAAAAAGAATTAAGGATAGGGTGCTGGAAAGACTGGTACCGGAGTATAAGGGAAATCGGTTAGATAATCGAACTGAAGAGAGCCTCGATACTCACCATTGAAGGAATTGTATTGAGCACTGATGTGTGTCCAAGTGCCAACAACAATATTAGTTGAGAAAGATGCAAAATTTGCTTCCTTGCCCAGGATTTTGAACTTGAACCTATTTGAAACACCTGATTGAACATTTATATTGAAGTTATTGAAACTATTCGAATCCTTGATTAAATTGTTGTTTGTCAAAGATGATTTTAGATTGATCCAAAACTCAAAGCATATCACGTCAAATATTTTTGGGTAGACAGGAGTCGGCAATTTTATCTCAAATCCACCGAGTTGATTGTAAAGGACTAAGTTCTGCCTGTTTTTATTACCGGATAGAGCATCTGAAACTTGCCATTCTAAGTCAGGATCCCAGGCAAAATAAATTTAGTGACTTCTGATGTGACGAGCATTTTTCGAGAAATCATATTGGACATGCTGCTGTGGTTGTTGAAACAGCTTGAAATATCTCACCATGGATTGCCTCTGAATACGAATATCACCCATTCTAGATATTTTTTTGAAACATGAAATCGTATCTTACTGTTTCATAGAAGCAATTATTTCTTAATCAGTCAATACTATACTCCACAACGAGAAATCTCTCATGTACAGTTCAGTGAACTGTTCAGTGTGCCCAAGATAGTTACTTTGAAAGGCAACCTAAAAATGCAAGTTCCTTTTGATTCCAAAACCCTTACCTTCAACATTTCCTATGGCCACTGACCCCCAGGCACTGTATGTGTCTTAATCACCACACCGTTCCGGTATATCTAAAACCTTGCAGATTCCTTCCTGCATGCCACATTTTGCCACTCATTGATAAGTGCCCCACCTCCACCACTCGTCGTTATTACCTCGCCGATGACCGTGGCTTTGAAGTCCCCAGTGGCCGCGAGTGTGACTAGGTACAGGGGTGAGCGTGCGTGGTTGCCCAGGATGACTATGATCTTCTGCTGCTCGAAGGAGAGCGGCTTGTACCAGAACTGCACGGTGTAGAGCACGTCAGCACCCGAATAGAGGTCCGCATAAGAAAACGGGTAGAAGTTGTTGATCGCGCTATATCTCACACCTGGCCAGTGATGGCTGTGGAAGAAGGCAAGACGCTGGCATACTAGAGAAATGGAAGGTCAGATGGAGTTAAGGGGGTACATGAGAGTGAGATCAAGAGAAGAAGGAGGCAAAGGTGTCAAAGGAGGTTAATTTGGGAAGACTGTTGGGTTCTTCTTCCTTGAGGTCTTGTAAAAGTGCACGGATTATCCATTATTTATATTATATTAACTCTTTAATTCAACATGATAACAGGGGTTTTGGGGTTTTGGGG
>VFQS010003162.1_pt1 | contig 12763 bp, 12 predicted proteins | sample 3512361 | NCBI WGS metagenome assembly VFQS01 (sample SAMN10412375, study PRJNA504923) | tailings metagenome | isolation source: Relicate 1 Philex TSF3 active mining | place: Philippines
TGGTGAGATTTGCCCAAACACAGTTTGCCAAGCTTGGGTGTCGCAATGTGGTGATGGCACTGTTGAGATTTGCCCGTTCAGAACCAAGCTGGCCAGTTGTCCCGCATCTGAGTGGTGCCGCAAAGGCGAACTGATTGGAACGTACAAACTTTGCTGCACTGTAGCGCGACTGCCTGCGCCTGGCTGTAGGGCATTCAGGCTAGCACTTACACTGACTTGGATGCGATGGGGCGCATTTCGCACATCTCGGACCAAGCGAATGAAACTTTTTTCTGAATCTGTCCATTCAGGCGTTTGCAAGTGACCGGGGACCCACCGAGTGCATTGCCATTGCGGTGGCGTTTTGTCTGCTGGGCAGTTGTCTGGAGATGCGGACGACCAAATTTGTAAATCGGCGGCTGTGGGCTGAGAACCATAAGCTTGTGCCAGGTGTGCAATAGCAGTTTCTAAGTTGGCTTCAGCATTGGACAAGGCCTGTGCGGCATGCATTTGCTGCAACCCTCGTGTGCTTTCTGCACTGACAGCTTTTAGTCCGAACCAACCCCAAAGGCTGGTGACCAAGATCAGCAGGGTGCAGGCCCAAAGCGTGGCTACACCTTGTTGTTGCATATTGCAGATTTGGGTCGAAAGCGGTTGTGTACATTGCGAAGGCGGACATGGCGCTGCCAAGTGCTGGTGCCGTGTTCCCAATCGGTTTGGCTGGTCAACTCAATTTGAAGGAGATCGCCAAGACTGTTATTGCGATGGTCGCAAGCCCAATGAAACGTCAGTGAGGTGATCTGTACATTGCGAGTGTCGTTGAGGTTGGTCCAAACAACGGGCTGGCAAGATGTTTGCGTTTGTAGCGTTTGACCACTCAAACGAAAGCCACTGCATTCGTTGTTATCTCGTTGCGCATTCTCATTGCGGTTAACACTGAACAAAATTTGGTGCGCTCCCATTTGAAAGTCTTCAGGCGACACCTGAAATTGGGCGCGGCGAATGTCATGGACCAGCGTGTCTAATAGTGCACGAATGCTCTGCTGGGCTTGACTTCGCTGCACAATGAGACGATCGCTTTGCCACTGCAAAGCAGCCCAACTGCCAGCTGTACTGAGAATGCTTAAACCCATGGCCAAACCAATGAGCAGGCTCACCATGCCCAGCACCTGGCTGTGTCGGTATTGCTTTCTAGGTTGCTTGTGCGGCGTACAGCGCCATCAGGGCGTTGATGCAAATGCATGCTTTGACAATCCGTGTCGCGCGCTTGCAGCCCAATGGGGGTGGCCTTTAACTCAAAACTTTGTGCTGTGACGTTTTGCACTGAAAGCATGTAATGACCACTTGTCGATACATTGCTTGGCCACGACAATTCGACCAGGGTTGCTGCGTACTGCGGATGCAAACCTCGCCATTGCAATTGCCGCAAATGCAATTGCCCCAACGCGTTCTGGGCATCTTGTCGGCGCACCTGTTGCCAATGCCGCTCTAGGCTGGGAAGCGCGACGCCCATCAAGATGCCCAACAGCGACACACTGACCAATGACTCAATGAGTGTGAAGCCTTGAGTTTGAAATTGCTTTGAGAAGTTCATGCGTTTAGCATCTGCGATGTGCCCCCCCGCCAGGCACACATTGACTTGCAGACTTGTCAAATGCAAGAAACATTCTTGTACAGAGTGCGCATCATCTGGGCATGAGTTCTTCCATCCGCAGCCAAGGGCATAGCCTTATGGACACATTGTTTGCCTTGTTTATTTTGGCCTTATTGGGTGGTATGGCCGCTTCGGTCATGCAAAGTTTGCGAATCAATGCCAGGCTTCAAAGCACGGCAGAAGCCTTGCACAGCGCAGTCTTAAGCGCCAGAACACAGGCCATGCGATTAGAGAAAAGAGTCACTTTGTGTGCTGCTGCTGCCAACCCTGCTGATAGCCGTCAGCCTATCCGCTGTCACATGCTCAGCGATGGCAATGGTGTCAATGCGTGGCGACAAGGCTGGCTGATGTTTGAGGACGATAACAACAACGGCACATGGGATGTCGATGAAGTGCGCTTGCTTCAACAGGAAGTCGTTCATCACGATGTGTCCGTCAGGGGCAATGTCACAGTCAGTCGTTTTGTGTCCTTTGGTGCCAGTGGTCGCAGCTTGGCGTTGAACGGGGCATTTCAAGCAGGCACCCTGACGATATGCCAGCGCCAAACTCAAGAGGCAAGCGGATGGCGCGTGATCGTGAACGCAGTGGGTCGGCCGCGTTTGGAGAAAACCACCATCAGCGATTGCGTTGACTGAATAGCCGAGCAGCTTGGCGACTTGGTTCAGCTGAATTTATTTACTGACTTCGTCAACCAGAAGTTTGAAGTCATCGATGTCTTCGAAGCTGCGGTAAACACTGGCGAATCGAACATAGGCCACCTTGTCGAGCTTCTTGAGCTCACGCATGACCAACTCACCAATTTTGTTGGAAGCAATTTCGCGTTGTGCCAAATTGAGCAGTTTTTCCTCTATGCGTTCAATGGCGGAGTCGACCTGTTCGGTGCTGACAGGTCGTTTGCGCAATGCCAAATTCATACTGGCTCGAAGTTTGACGCGTTCGTACTCAATTCGCCGACCATCTTTTTTGACGATGGCTGGAAAGTTGACTTCTGGACGCTCGTAGGTGGTGAAGCGTTTTTCGCACGCCGCGCATTGGCGGCGGCGGCGAATGAGATCACCATCTTCAGCCAAACGTGTTTCCACCACTTGGGTGTCGGTATGGCTGCAGAAGGGACACTTCATTTGTAAACAGGGAAACGTGCGGTCAAGGCATTGACCTTGGCGCGAACGGCTTCGATGTTGGCGGCATCATTGGGGTTGTCCAAAACGTCCGCAATGAGGTTGGCCGTGATACGCGCTTCTTCGTCCTTGAAGCCGCGAGTGGTCATGGCGGGAGTGCCAATGCGCACGCCACTGGTCACCATGGGTTTCTCGGGATCGTTGGGGATCGAGTTTTTATTGATGGTCATGTGCGCTTGGCCCAACGCGGCTTCGGCCACTTTGCCGGTAATGCCTTTGGATCGCAAGTCGACCAACATCACGTGACTTTGCGTACCACCGCTCACAATGCGAAGTCCGCGTTGCGTGAGCGTCTCGGCAATGATTTGTGCGTTCTTGATGACTTGTTGCTGGTACGCCTTGAACTCAGGCGCCATGGCTTCTTTGAACGCCACCGCCTTGGCGGCAATCACGTGCATCAGTGGACCGCCTTGCAGGCCTGGGAAGATGGCACTGTTGATGGCTTTTTCGTGCTCAGCCTTCATGAGGATGATGCCACCGCGAGGGCCACGCAAGCTCTTGTGCGTGGTAGAAGTGACCACATCGGCGTGAGGCACTGGGTTGGGGTAGACGCCCGCTGCAATGAGGCCTGCGTAGTGGGCCATGTCGACCAAGAAAATGGCGCCCACATCTTTGGCCACTTTGGCAAAGCGCGCAAAGTCGATGTGCAAGCTGTAGGCGGAAGCGCCAGCAATGATCAACTTGGGTTTGGTTTCATGCGCCTTCTTTTCCATGGCGTCGTAGTCGATGGCTTCGTTGGCATCGAGGCCGTAGCTGACCACGTTGAACCACTTGCCGCTCATGTTCAAAGGCATGCCATGCGTCAGGTGGCCGCCTTCGGCCAAGCTCATGCCCATGATGGTGTCGCCGGGCTTCAGAAATGCCAAGAACACCGCTTCGTTGGCGGAGGCACCGCAATGGGGCTGCACGTTGGCAGCTTCTGCGCCAAAAATTTGTTTGATGCGGTCGATGGCCAATTGCTCGGCGACGTCGACGTATTCGCAGCCACCGTAGTAGCGCTTGCCCGGATAGCCTTCTGCGTATTTGTTGGTCAACTGTGAGCCTTGAGCGGCCATGACCGCGGGTGACGCATAGTTTTCGCTGGCGATCAGCTCAATGTGATGTTCTTGACGGGCGTTTTCTGCCTGGATGGCAGCAAAAATTTCGGGATCGGTTTGTTCAATCAGAATGTTTCTTGAATACATGGCAGGCCTTCAATTGATGGTTCCTTGCGGGGCGGGGCAATGTAAGCCTTAGCACTGCAAGGGCTGCCCAGGCGAACGGCTGAAACCTTGAACCCAAACACCAGCACAAGGTGCACGCTCCCCAGTGGTTGAGGATGGGAACAAGCCCACCCATTTCCACGTCAGAGTTGGCTCGCGGAAGTTTGCGAGTGCCAGGCTCCTATCGCCAGTTGCGTACCCTGCAAGTGTAGCCGAGACAAGGCTTATTGGGATGGTTTGGCGGGAAGGTTTTTGCTGGACTGAGCGGCGGAGGCAGCCTGAGGCAGGGCAGGGTTGATCGCTTCTTGAAGCCGGCTTTGTTCGGTCAAGACGCGTGCGATGTAGTCTGTTTCTTGAGAGACGGAATCTTCGCCCGCTTTGTACAGTCGCAAACCTTCCACCAAGCTGCCAGTGGAATCGATGCTTTCTTTCAAAATTTTGACCCCAATGCGTAGATTGGTTTTGGGATCAAAAATAGCCATGGGTCCTCCAAATGGCGCAAATTGCTCGGAGTGAACGTCAGGCAAGACTTGCATCAGTCCTTTGGCGCCCGTGGAGCTGCTGGCAAACGGGTTGTAGTTGGATTCAACGCCAATGACCGCCAAGATCAAGGTGGGGTCTAAATTGCCACGGTTGGCCAAGTCGTACACCTCCAATACCAAAGCGTTGAGAGGGGTTGGCGCAATGCGGTATTTACTTTTAATGGCCTGCACCAGGGCCAATTGCTTGGCATCCAAATCCGTTGAGGGGGCCGCCAGACTTCTCAACAAGACTTGCTGGCGCTCATCTTCTTCGTCTGAAATATGCAGTCGGGTGTAAAGCCAGCCCTGAATGTTTTGGACCGTCTGGGTTCTGATTTCAGGACGCGCCAAAGCCAACATCCCCAACAACACAGCCAGCAAACCCAAAAGTGCAAAACTGTGATGCGAAATATTGACGAATCCACGTGAAATATCGGCCACGAATGTTTTCAGTCCGCGCCAAATGCGGCCTGTCCAAAGGCTGGCAGCTTCCTGAAAAGTAAGGGCGGTCAATGTTTGCCTTAAAGTGAGTGTGCTTCCGATTATAAAAAAAATCAAAAATAGACGCTTTTGGCACATTGCAAGAAGCCTTCCTCGGTGAAAATAGCTTCTTTATCTTTTTGTGTTGTGACTGTGACCCATCCCTCCCCCAAGACCCCCGACGTTCAAGCACTTGATACCTTGACGGGAGGCGCATTTGTGGCTCAAACATCAGGCGAGCGTGCAGCCAAGTTGCGCGATTGGTTGTTGACCGAGCCTTCACAACAAGACTTGCAGCTTGTGTACAAAGAAATTTCGACACGCGACAAAGGTGCCGCCAAAGTTTTGCGTGAAAAATTAGATGAGCTAAAGCGATCGCAAGGTCAAGACATGTTGGCCACTGAATGGGCGCAACGCGCCGAGGCCATGCTGACAGCGACACGCCTGAACATTGCTGATGCCATGGCATGGCAACGCGATGCGGCAAAAGCAGGCGCGCCATTGTCGCGCGAACCTCTTGCAAGCTTCAAAACCCAACTGACTGAAAAAATCAAAGCGGTAGAAGATTTGCAGCACCAAGTCATGGTGCAACGCGAAACTGCGGTATTGCTCACGCAACGCATTGAAGTACTGTCTACCAAAAGTCTCAAAGAGGCAGATGCTGCAAACGAAGTCTTGCAGGCCGATGTTGGCAATTGGCAGCAGCAAGCTCATGGGCTGACTCAAGACGCGGCCTGGCAAAGTGTTGATTTGAAATTTCCGCCCCAGTTGGAAGCTTCGCGGCACCAACTGAGCAGCGTGTGGGAAGCGTTTGAGGCGGCCTTGATTCAGGCCAAAAATGCACGCGATGATGTTAACCAGCCCTTGCCGTCCGTACCTGTATGGGCAGAAGAACTTCGCGTTGCGCGAGGCGGGCAGCCCACTGCCACGTCAGAACCTCCTACACAAGCATTGAACTCAGGTGCAAGTATCAGTGCAACTGCAACTGCTACCCCAGCCGAAACAGGTGCCCTTCAAGGAGTTGCACCAAGCGCGGAAAACAAAGCAGCCAAGACGCCCAAAGTCAGCAACACCAAAATGGATCCAGCACAGCGATTGGCTCTGCGAGAAGCAGCAGGTCAAGTGGTTATTGGCGCAATGAACTTGTTGGCCGCCGAGGCCAGCGAAGCCAACCTGTTGGCATTGCGACAAGCGCTGAAGGATCATGGTCGTAACATGGACACCAACATGGATGCCAAAGTTCATGAGGCCCTCGTTGCTGCTGGCGATACCGCTGGTTGGCAACGTTTTGTTGCAGATCAATCCCGCATGGCCTTGGTTGTCAAAGCTGAAGCATTGTTCAAAAAAGTGCCGGTCAAAACCGAGGGAACAACAGAGAAAGCTGCACAAGCGACACAAGCTGCACCCGACTCAGAAGTTGCAGCCCCAGAGGCTTCAGCTCAGGCAGTATCAGCTGCAGTACCTGCAGAGCCTGCAGAGCCTGCCACTCAAGCGTCGCAAGCGTCTCCAGAAGTATTCACCCTGGAGCCTGTCTTGGGTGGCCGCAAGATGCAAGAAGCTTTGCGTCAATTACGCGAAGAGTGGAAGCAAGCAGACCAAGGTGGGCTGCCCAATCACGCCTTGTGGAAGCGCTTTGACGCCGCTTGCAACAACGCCTACAAAGTTGTTCAAACGTGGTTGGAAAAAGTTAAACATGAAGCCACTGAGCACCGTGCCCAACGCTTGGCCCTGATTGAAGAAGTGAAAGCATGGGGCGAAGCCAATGCCCACAATGCAGACTGGCGCGCACATCTGCGCGCCTTGCATCAGTTTGGCGATCGTTGGCGCAATGCCGGTCACCTCAGTGAAAAAACATTTGCTGAATTGCAACCGCTTTGGAAGCAAGCTTTACATGCTGCAGCTGCACCTCTTGAAGCAGCTCAAAAAGCCAGCACGGTCCGTCGCCAAGCACTCATTGCCGAAGCAGAGCAGTTGGGTGCGTCTCCCGTTTTGAGAGTTGATGCAGTCAAAGCCTTGCAACACAATTGGCAAACTGAAGCGCAAAGCGTGCCAATGGACCGCCGCATCGAGCAAAAAATGTGGGAAGCTTTCCGCAAACCATTGGACGAAGCCTTTAGCCGAAAAACCAACGCGCGCGAGAGCACATCTGCGGCGCCCATGTCGGCGCACGATCGTTTGGTGCTTGATGCGTCCAACGCATTGAAGGCGGCCAACGCTTCTGGCGATGTGCAAAAAATCAAAGCTGCAATGGCTGCGTTGGATGCGGCCATCAAAGGACAAGCTCAAGCTGTGGCTGCACAAACTGTGGCTCCCGCGGCAGCAGCGCCATCAGCGGCATTGGTTACCGACGCTGCCCAGCCATCCTCAGACGATGCGCCCGCGGTATCTGAAGACACATCAGCCGAAGTTGAGGCTGCACCCGATGCAGAAGTCCCAACAGTCAAACCCGTAGAAGCGCCTAAACCGGCCCGACCCTTGGTGGCCATGCGCGGTGATGACCGTCCTGGCCAAAAGAAATCGGTGCCTACTCCTGCTGGTCGACCTGGCGATCGCCGTGATGGCAAAGGTGCACCGCGTGGCGACAAGCCTGGCTTTGGCGACAAAGCTGGTAAGCGTTTTGAACGAGCAGATCGAGGCGATCGATTTGAACGCGAAGACCGTGGTCCTCGTTTGAGTGATGCCGCTTTCAGAGCGCAACGCGATGCCAAAGAGCATGCCGAAATGGCCTTGCGCAAATTGGCTGCACAAGCGCATGGCGAGTCGTTGACACATCTTTTAGAGGCTTGGGAAAAGCGCCAGGCCGACCTAGTACCTTCAGCACAAGACTTGGGCAGAAACGTTAATGCTGCGGCACGCGCTGCTTGGTCGCAAGCTGTGGCAAAAACGCCTGCAGCCACAGCCGGTGAAGCCATTTTGCGTTTGGAAATGGCCGCTGAAATACCAACACCTGCAGAGAACTTGAACGAACGTCGAGCCTTGCAGTTGCAATTGTTGACGCGAAAAAATCAACCGGGACCTCAGGAAACTTGGGCCTTGGATGTCACGGCGGTTTTGTCTTCTGCGCACGATGCCAAAGTGGCACGCCGTCTGCAAAATGCATTGAAGAACTTGCTGCGTCGTTGATGCCGATTTAAGTTTGGCGCATGCAAAACTTAGGTTAACAAATTAAGTCTTTCAACTTGACCTGATGCATGCCAACGCAAAACCTCTGCGCGAGGTTTTGTGCTTTGCACATCCCAGTCGCTTAGAACACGTCGCTGCAACTGACCCTCGCCGGCCAATACATGGTCTGCAGCTTGGTGTGTATGTCCATGCAGCAAACAAGTGCAATCCGTTTTTTTCAAGGCTGCAAGGGCCCAGCCCTGATCGACATCGGCATAAACAGAATTAGGGTCACTTTTGTGCTGTTGGCTTTGCGTTCTTAAATGAAGCGCAATGGCCTCGCGTTCAGGCAATGGCTTGGCCAGGAAATTTTGTTGCCAATCTGCTTGTCGAACCATTCGCCTAAAAGCTTGGTAATCGACATCGTCCAGACAAGCTTCATCGCCATGCGACAAGAGCCAGTTTTGTTTGGCAAAACGCAGTACCACAGGATCTTGTAAATCTTGGACTTGGCAAGCATTCAAAAAATCAGAGCCTACCAAGAAGTCACGATTGCCCCGCATAAAAGCCACATGCCGTTTGCTGGCGCAGTCTTGCAAAACGGCAGCGCATTGCTTTAAAAAAACGTGTTCTTGGGCAGCGTCATCGCCCACCCAAACTTCAAACAGGTCACCCAAAATGAACACAGCATCGGCGAAGGTGCTGGACATGTAGTGCTGCCAAACTTTGAAAGTTGCGGTGTCTTTTTCTTGTAAGTGAAGGTCTGAAATGAAATCAACCGTGCGCCAGTTTTCAGGTGCTTCGATGACCTGAACTGGCAACACGGTTGCTGTCATGACAATGAACTGTTATGGGGTTTAGAGCGCAACGGCCTTTTCAATGATCACAGCTTCTGTGGGCACGTCGTCATGGAAGCCGCTGCGGCCGGTTTTCACGCCTTCAATGGCATCCACAATTTCGGTGCCAGAAACCACGTGACCAAACACGGCGTAGCCCCATCCTTGCAAAGAAGGCGCCGTGTGGTTCAAGAATTCGTTGTCGGCCGTGTTGATGAAGAACTGAGCAGTTGCAGAGTGGGGCGCTTGTGTGCGTGCCATGGCCAAGGTGTACTTGACGTTTTTCAGGCCATTATTGGCCTCGTTTTGAATGGCGGCATCGGTCTGCTTTTGCTGCATGTCGGGTGTAAAACCACCACCTTGCACCATGAAACCTGGAATGACACGGTGAAAAATGGTGTTGTCGTAATGACCTTTGTTCACATAGTGCAAAAAGTTCTCAGTGCTCAAAGGCGCTTTTTCGGCGTCGAGTTCAATGAGGATGACGCCTTTGCCGGCGATGTGGAGTTCTACTTGAGGGTTGCTCATTTTTATTGCACCAAAGTGATTGAAAGAATGGTTACGGTTGATTTGGGAACGTCTGTTCTAAACGGTCCGCCCATACCGGTTGGGGTGGTTCTGATTTTATTCACAACATCCATGCCCGAGGTAACTTTGCCAAAAACCGTATAACCGAAAAGTTGTAAGGCATTGAGCAAGTTCTCTCGCGGCACATTTTCATAGACCTGACCGCGGTATTCAAAACGTTTGACCGGGTCGCCATCGGGAATGGGCGTCGGGTCTAAGAAAGCATTGTCGACGGTGTTGATGAAAAACTGCGCCGTGGCCGACTGGGGGTCATTGGTTCGCGCCATGGCCAAGTAACCGGTTTGGTTCTTCAAGCCCGCGGCCATGGCTTGGCGACCTTCATGCGGGACTGGCGGGCGAGTGCTGCGCTCTTTGTATTGCGCGTCGTAGCCACCGCCTTGAATCATGAAGTTGGGAATGACGCGGTGAAAGATGGTGCCGTCGTAGTGTTTGTCCTTGACGTACTGCAAAAAGTTGGCAACTGTTTTAGGCGCTTTGTCTGGATAGACCTCCACCATGATGTCGCCCATGTTGGTGGAAATTTTGAGTTTGGGTGCGTCTTGTGCATTGACAACGCCAGAGACCATACAAGCTGCAAGCAAGGCAAGCGCCGCTAGGTTCTTGAAAAAATGAGGTCGAAAAAAGAGAGGTCTCATGTCTTTATCGCAATGTGCGCGTATTGGTCAGGGTGGTCGTTTCTGCCGAGGGGCCGGGCAAAGGCAACAGGCCGTTGGCACCTGCACTTTGGGCTTGGCGATAGGCTCTTTGAGCCAACGCGGTGTACAAATCACCTAAATTTTGCAGCGCAATGTTGTAATTGGGCCGGGCCTGAATGGCCATTTGAAGGGCCTTGATGGCCTCATCGAACTGGCCCCTAGCGGCCAACAAAACGCCCAAATTGTTGTGGGGTTCTGGCAATTCCGGAAACTCTTGCGTCAGTGCTTGCAACTGGTCTATGGCTTCTTGACCTTTGCCTTGTCCAGCCAAAACCTGACTGGCCATAAGTCGCCATTGGGGCGACTCCGCAGCTTTGGGATTTTGCTGAACCGCCGCTTGCAGTCGTTGCTGAACCTGAGACCACTGTTTGTTGAGGATCAACTCTTCCAACTCGTGGCTAGCGTTTGCCCACGATACGCTACTGACAAAGCAGAGAAGGAGTGGAAAAAAGCGGGTCAAAACCCTTTGAATTGGCATATTGATCGGCTTGGCTGAGGCAAAAGGTGACTGTTTGGTGACGAGGGCGTGACGACAAGGTGCCCAAATGAAGCTTTGTCAGCAACTAATTTGGGCTTTATACTGGGGTAAATTGTAACGGAGGCCTTGCGTTCAGGCTGCCCTTGCAACATCTATGGGGCTGCGGCCCCTTTTTGCACCCGAACAACAAAAACAGTGATCCATGAGCTTGCGCATTTACAACACGCTCTCCCGCGCCGTGACCGATTTTTCGCCTCTTGAGGCAGGCCACGTTCGCATGTACGTTTGCGGTATCACCGTTTACGACATGTGCCACGTCGGTCATGCGCGCTCCAATGTAGCCTTTGATGTGGTTCAGCGCTGGCTCAAAGCCAGTGGTTACAAAGTCACGCACATTCGCAACATCACCGACATTGACGACAAGATCATCAAGCGTGCAGTTGAAAACGGCGAAACCATTCGCGCCCTCACAGACCGCATGATCGAGGCCATGCACGCCGACTTTGATGCTTTGGGCATTGCGCGTCCCACTGCCGAACCCCGTGCCACAGAGTTTGTGCCCCAAATGCTCAGCATGATTGGGACCTTGGAAGAAAAAGGCTTGGCCTACCGTACGCCCCAAGGTGACGTGAACTATGCCGTTCGCAAGTTTCCTGGCTACGGCAAGTTGTCTGGCAAGTCATTGGACGAATTGCATGCTGGCGAACGTGTTGCTGTGTTGGATGGCAAAGACGACCCCTTGGACTTTGTGTTGTGGAAGGGTGCCAAAACGACAGAGCCCTCTGATGTGAAGTGGGACAGCGCTTTTGGCCCAGGTCGGCCCGGTTGGCACATTGAGTGCTCGGCCATGGCCTGCCAAATGTTAGGCAACAGCTTTGACATCCATGGCGGCGGTGCAGACCTTCAGTTTCCGCACCACGAAAACGAAATTGCCCAAAGCGAAGGTGCCACAGGCGAGCCATTTGCGAAGTTTTGGATGCACAACGGCTTCATCAACGTGGACAACGAAAAAATGTCCAAGAGCTTGGGCAATTTTTTCACCATTCGCGATGTGCTCAAGGCCTTCGATGCGGAGACAGTGCGTTTCTTCTTGGTTCGCAGTCACTACCGCACACCCTTGAATTATTCCGACGTGCATTTGAACGATGCCCGTGGTGGATTGAAACGCCTGTACACCGCTTTGCAAGCGGCCACTCCTGCCGAGGTTCAAATCGATTGGGCCAATCCTTATGCCGCACGCTTTAAAGCAGCCATGGACGAAGACTTTGGTACGCCAGAAGCGGTGGCTGTTTTGTTCGATTTGGCGGGTGAAGTCAATCGCAGCAAGTCTGCCGAACAGGCTGGCTTGTTGAAAGCCTTGGGCGGTATCTTGGGCTTGCTGCAATCCGATCCTGTGGCCTATTTGCAATCTGGCGCAGGGTTGGACGAGGCCGCCATTCAGGCACACATTCAAGCAAGGGCCGATGCCAAGGCGGCCAAGAACTTTGCCGAAGCCGATCGCATTCGCAAACTGTTGCTAGAGCAGGGCATTGTGCTCAAAGACTCTGCCACAGGAACCACATGGGAAGCGGCTCAATGACCAAAGCCGACGAGGTGATGACGCCAGCCTATTGGGCTGCTGCTTGCGCACATCTGTCTAAAAAAGACAGGGTGATGAAGCGACTGATTCCTCAGTTTGGCGATGCGTGTTTGGTCTCGCGCGGCGATGCGTTTGTCACGCTGGCACGCAGCATTGTGGGACAGCAAATATCTGTCAAGGCTGCGCAATCGGTTTGGAATAAATTCGCCGCTTTGAGTAAAAAAATCACACCAGCGGGTGTGCTGAAGCTTAAAGTGGACGACATGCGCGCGGCAGGTTTGTCGGCTCGCAAAGTAGAGTACTTGGTCGACTTGGCCTTGCACTTTCACGGCAAAACCGTGCACGTTAAAGAATGGCAAAGCATGGACGATGAGGCCATCATTGCCGAATTGGTGGCCATTCGCGGCATTGGCCGCTGGACTGCCGAGATGTTTTTGATATTCCACCTTATGCGGCCCAACGTTTTGCCGC
>VFQS010003163.1_pt1 | contig 12759 bp, 15 predicted proteins | sample 3512361 | NCBI WGS metagenome assembly VFQS01 (sample SAMN10412375, study PRJNA504923) | tailings metagenome | isolation source: Relicate 1 Philex TSF3 active mining | place: Philippines
CCTATTCTTCATGCGACGTTTCCAACTTGATTGATAGCAATTCAGTCTCCGCTCACACAACCCTTGACTCTAACAAATATGATCAGTTCGTCTCAACGTCAAAAAATAAACTGCAAATCAGATCCGTTATATCAGTCGTCAATCATCAAGGTGCATACAAGATTGAGATAGTAAAAAACGTTTTCTCAAAGAATAGCGGTACCAAGGGTATTATATATCTTGATACTCTATCAAGGACTGCACCAGTCATTATTGCTCAAAACACATTCACTCAGAATGCTGGTTTCATAGATGCAAGTGTGATCTATATCAGAGCAAGAGCAACTTCAGTAACTACTACACCCAATAATGGAGCTGTCTTCTGCTCTGGGTATCACTTTGATACGAACACATTCACGAACAACTTTGGCTGCCCATACTATGGTGGTGCTGCTGTCAGATTAGAATGTGTGAATAATGCAGATATATCCCCATATGTGAATGATAGGATTATTCCAACTACACTTAGTGGACCACAATAAACTGCTTGGTTCACTGCCACTACTTATACTGACACTCCCCTTTCGGCAACATATACTTATGGTGCTTAAAGCGTTTCAGTGACTTATTACATGTAAAGAACAACTATATTATCAGATACATATACTGGTAACTATGCTTCAGGAGGTAAAGGACTCATTGACATCATTGGTGTTCCAAGAGTATTCATTGATTCAGTTACCTTCACAAACAATGGTGACTCCATTAGGGAAGTTGTATCAACTTACGGAGCCTCAAACGGAAACAATTAGATAAATTCAGTTTCAAACAATGAAATGACTATCACACAAGCTTACTCTGGTTCTTTCTCATCCTCATTGTTTTGTTAAGGCTTAATCCAAATTGTGAGAAGCAGATAAGTTACTCTATTTGGTGCATCTTTCGATAGCAATTGGCTCCTTGAATACACTCATAATACGAATAGAGCGTAGCTTGTCACTCTTAGCCAATTCTACGGTGAGTTTAAAATTGACAAGATCATAGTTAAGAACTAAAAGGGTATGGCAAATATCCCTGCTGCAATTGGTGGACCTGCATTGGTTCCAGCATCTCCAGCAATAAACAAGGTAGCATCTATGCAACCGCTTTTTAAATGGTAAACTTCAGATCTAATGCGCTTTATTCCTCTGATTGTGACGGGGACAACCTCTGAGTTTACCAATATCTTGTATCATCATGTGCACTCCGGGTCTTCAGTCGATCGTATGTTCTGGCCAGCACTTAGCTTTGATGGCACAACCTTCGTGGCGACAGATTTCCAGCTGACCTCAGTAGCTTTCACCAACATCTAATGTTATGCTTGTCAACTAAGTCCCCTCTTCATCCATTCCAAAAGCGTCTAGCTCACTAGTGTGACCATGACCAATATCAACACAGCATCTTATATTGACACATCACTATGCACCTCTATGTATACCTCTTGCAAGCAAGTGAAACCATTCTTCGAATTCAATCTAAGGGAAAAAATCACATCAACTAACTATGACAATGTTCAAATCACAGGGATGCAAGTCACTAATTACTATGGTGGATGCAATGATGGGAGACTGTTCGATTTCATTGGAGTTGCTGGCGGGTCCAGTGCAAGTCCTATGGTGCAAGTCACATTCACAAATTCTAGGTTCAATCAGATCTACTTCGATTGTGATGGAGCGTTTGCGAAAATTAGTTTGAAAACCATGCAGTTCAAGATCGATGGAGTTGCTGGAGCTGCTCCATAGAAAACCTTCTAATCAATTTATGCAAGGTATCCTTCTAACGTTGGCTTTGGTGGAGTTCTCTACATTGATAGTTTAAATAAGCTTTTTCTGAATAATGTCAAGGCAGAGGATTTTAAAGTGGCTCAAAACACGCCAACAAATGGTGGTGGTCGCTTCCTTTATTACAAGCAAGATAACTAAGATCTCTTAATCGATATATAAGCTTCACAATTTAGATGTTCTCCTTCAGCAACAACCTTTGACGCTTCAGTGTAAACCTCAACGAAATTGCCCGGCTCATAGTATGATTAAGGCTCGGCTATTCATGCAGAATCAACTCTAATGAACATCTAGATAGATATGCTTGATACGATCATAGAGCATTGCTACAATTCTTTGAATGGTGCGGCGATATTTTTAGTGAGCCCCATGTCTAAATCGTTGAGACTAACAAGAAACTTCTTTAACTACAATGTTGCACTGAACGGCGGCGCTATCTTCTGTGAGAAGTGCAACTGGGATACAATGCTTCAAAACAGTTTCTACTCTAATTACGCCTAGCTTGGTGGAGACATCTACTTCAAGGATTCGAAAGTTTATCCCATTACTTTACAGAGCCATGTTCATGATTCTTCGGTTGCGTTGACATCAGGTGCAGGAATATTCTTGCATGATGTCCGAAATGCTGCAGCAATCGGTGGGACCATAAATTATCCTCAACTTATCATTAATAAGGCTGCTCTTGGTACTTCCGAGTTCAAGAATACAAATTGCAATCCTTCAGGATGTAATGGAGGAGCGATTGCTGTACGATCCTTGGAAAAAGTCGACATCAAAATTTCCTCGACTACTTTCACAAACAATCGAGCTGGAGCTAATGGAGCTGCAATATTTGTCGAGAGTACTATCAATAACAAGGCACTAACAGTGTCTTTAACTTCAAGCTTCTTCACCAATAATATTGCTGTGACGAGTGGGTCCATACTTTATGCCCCTTCAACTGCTATTTCTGCAGAGGTTATAATAGCTGATACAGACTTTAACACAAACCATGCCACTCTTGGTGACGGTGGTCTCTTTTATTTGTCCGCTCTCACTTCAAATACAATCAAGTTTGACAATTCTTTAGTTGTTGGGGTTGGAATAGACTCAGTAATTAACACTGCTTCTTCTGGCGGTAATGGAGGAGTTTTCTACTTAAATGGACAATAAAACACTCTTACTCTGGATGAAAAGACCTCGATATAATATGCAACTGCTTCATAGCATGGTGGAATGGCTTACATTCAAGGGACATTGAGCGGTCAAATCAATATAGTTAAATAATATGGCGCTTCAATTTAAAATGTTGCCGCAACTCTTGGAAGTGGTGGAGTGGCATACATGACTGGAACAGCGATTCATAAGTACGAGGCTTTATTGACTAATGGTGTTGCACCGATTATTAGAACAGTAACATCAAATAGTCATGGTGGTGCTCTCTATATGAATGGTGCTTAGCATTACTTAGTCTTGACCGGACTGAACGCTAACACAATAACTTCGAATGGAGAAGGTGGATTTTTATACAGTACCACTGTTACAACTCTTTTAGATGTTTAGATATCTAATACAAAATTATTGGCTGTTAAAGCTCTAACCTAAGGATCAATTATATCACTGAGGAAAGGAGCAACTGATCCATCTTTGACTCTTGGCATTAATACTAATTCTGAGGTTTAATGCTTGTCATAAGACCTTGAGCCTAATGTTATCGCGATCTAGACCACACTAACAGGAAGTTCTCAAACAATCGGAGGAGCATTCTTCTTTGAATCAGTTGCAGTTGGAAGCACAGTGACCTCCAGTAGCAGTACCTATTTCAACTGCTACACTGCCTAGAATGGAGCAATTTATTATTTGCCTCAGAACTTGGTTTTCACTGACTCTGGCTCAACCTTCAAGCAAAACGCAGCCTTCAAAGGAACAATCTATTGCCAAAGTTGTTAAGCAACTTTCACAGGATCAAAGTTCAAGGATAACATTGCACAAGACGGTTCAATTATTAATATGCTCAACGATGCATCTGTAACGTTCTCAAACAGTGAACTGACCTATGGAAGAGCTAGATAGCATGGAGGTGCAATTTACGCTGGTGGGACTGGAACATACTTTTCGGGAGGTGTTTAACAAAGGCCCAAAATTAGTATAACTGGATGCACCTAGTTGATACAGGGTTTTGATGCTTTATAAAAAGGAGGTTTCATGTATATCGATCATCCTTAAATGATACTTGACCTTTCCGGATGCTCTTATCAACACTTATATGCAGGTGACTCTGGTGGTTTTATTGAGGGAGCACAATATCAAAGTTTTATAATGTCAAGTTGCACAACAATGAAGAATATTTCAGCTGCAAACTCTGGGTCATTTTTAAAGACCACGCATCCTAATGCTATTTTTGAGCTGACAAGTTGTAACTTTTAGTGTAATATGCTGGGCACAGCCCCAACTATAGCTACTTTAGCAGGTTCAGTCTTCAAGGGAAGCTTTATAGAAATTACAAACGCTCAGCGAGTTAAATCGATTTCAAACTCTTTCTAATACTGCTACCTTTCCTAACAAGGAAGTATATTTAAGGTCACTTAATCCTCTGCATTCACTGATACAGATAGTGTTTTCGCTCATAATGCAGCTCGTTCAGGTGGCGCTATATACATTGACACTACATCAGCAACATTTACCCGCACCTAATTCGAAAATAATTACGGTTAAAATGGAGGCACGTTTTATCTTACCGGCCAGTAGACCTTGTAACTTATTGATTGTAAAGGATTAAGCTCTAGTGCCTCATTAAATGGTGGTTTTATTTATGCGACGGAGCCAACAGGTTTCTAAACAGTAGCTATTCAAGTTTATACATCCAACTCCATACCTAGTAATACTGATTACTCTAATATCAATTCTGGAGGTGATGGTGGAATGTTCTATCTGGGTAACGATCGTGTATCCCTCGATATACAATATAACGGAGTTGTAGCCACTGATAGGATAAAGTTTAATAGTATCACATCAGGCTCAAAAGGCGGACTAATCTACGCAAATTCTTTCCTTGGAGTCACTGTCAAAAAAGCTTCGATGTCTTCAATAAGTGCGGCAAATAGTGGAGGAATAATGTACTATTAAAGAGTTGCATCAATTACAATCGAAGATGCAACGATTACTTCTTGTCAAGCCATAGCTGGTGGTGGAGGTATCGCTTATATAGAAAATACTGCAACCAATCTAGGAGCAGTACAACTGACTAGAGTAAATGCAAAGCTTGTTAAATCAAGGTTAAGTGGCTCGATGATATATTCAGATTCTCCTTCTGCAGTAGCTACCTTTACCATTACGGATGGAGTCTATGAGTGTCTGTCATCTGCCTTCACAACAATTACTTTGACCTCTTCAGACTAAGGCGGTGCATTCTACCTCAGAAACGCACAGCAGGTGACCTCTCAGTCAAATCTGATTCGGTTCTGCTATCTTGCACCCTCCGGTGGTGCCTTCTATATTGAAAACTCAAGGTTCGCTGACACCCTTTCAGACTTCAGAGATAATGCGGCCATCCAAGGTGGTGCCTTGACTTGCAAATCATGTTCGCAGCTGACCCTTACACAAACTTAACTTCGACATCATGAGGCCTCGACTACGAGTGGCAAGGGCGGAGTTCTATATTTGGAAAATACATAAGTCACGGTACTTGATCGTGTCACTATAGTACAAGGAGAGGCAAAGGACAAAGGAGGACTTGCTTATATTGTGGGAACTGTCAACCCAGCCAGTTTCACAATCGAGAATTCGGCAACCGGTACACCATTACAAATTGAGCAGTTTAAAGCAGGTACTAGTGGTGGTGGATTCTATATTGATTATCCATTGCTCAGCTTATCAATGACAAAGCCTATAGCTGTCAAAGATAGTAAAGCCTTGGGTGGTTCAGGAGGCTTCATGTATTTCAATTAAATCGGGAGAGTTGATTTAGGAGCTTTGACCTCTTCCTAGTCAACTTTCTAAGACCTTTCAGCAACCACCTCCGGATCCCTTCTTTATTCGGTTGCCCCTGGCCTTTAACTCTCTGTGGCCAACTCAAAAGTGGATTGTACCTTGCTGGGTCAGCAGTCAATCTCGACGGTTCTAGACTTAACATCAACTCTGGGTCTTGCAGTGCCAACTTCTATTAAGGGCGGTGCGTTTTACATCAAGGATGCGACGACAGCTACACAAGTGAACACTCTGACCCTGTTCAATTGTTACTCTGGAGACCAAGGTGGCGCATTTAGCTTGATCAACACTGTGCTCAAAGATCAAACTTCAAGATATTATCATAATGGAGCTATAAAAGGAGGTGCTATCTATTGTCACGACTGTTGGATGGAGCTCAACGATGTTCAATACTACTGGTCATAAGCATAGGATGGAGGCACTTTCTACATCACTACTCTGAAAAACACTGGATCAACTACTTCAATGCAAACAAATGTAGAAATTCGTTAATCTAAGGCCTTTAGAGATGGCGGGTCATTCTACATTTTAGGAACGAGTCCATCCAAACAACTTGATTTTAGCACAATGATTATTGATTAAACCTCTGCAATAAATAATGGTGGCATGCTTTATGTCGATAATTCATTGCAATCGATTCTTGCTACCAACCTAAAAGTAACTAATTCAGCTTCTCAAAAGTCCGGAGGAATCTTCTATGTGAAAAATGCAGCAACCTTTACTATTAATGAGGTATCTGCTCCAACAAGTAGTATGTTCTAGACATTCACAGCCCCTGACTATGGCAGTTTCTTCTATTCAGAATCTACAACTATCGTTCTATCAATTAGTGACTCAGATATTGAATGCACAACATTAGCCCTTTCACCTACTTTTGCAAACTATGCAACTTGGAGCACAGTGACACCCACTTCAACACGTGCAGGTGCTTTTCATATTCAGAATGCTGTAGCTCAAATAACGAGCAGCAATAACAAATTCGAAAGGTGCTATGCCGCCAAGTAAGGAGGCATATTTACCTTGGTTAACTCCAAGCTACAAGACACGAATTCCCTATATAACTAGAATGCTGCAATCTTAGGAGGAGTGTTTTATTTGGATGATTCTAAGCTAGATGTCACATCAACTACTATTCAGTTAACGTATGCTGCACAAGGAGGAGTAATATATAAGGTTGGAAAGCAAAACGTTGACCTCAAAAGTTCAGTATTAACATCAAACTATGTAAAGCTTCAAGGAGGAATAGGATACTTTGCTGAGAAAAGTGGCTTTAACACTGCTAATGACTTATATACACTAACTATAGCTTCTCCACTAGCATAGCAAACGACAATTACAGACACTTAAGCAGATTTAGATGGAGGCTCATTCTATTTTGATTCCAAACAGATATCTGCGGTTAACTTCAATAGCGTAATAATAGTGAACTCTAAAAGTATCTATAAGAATGGTGGAGTCATCTATGTTAACAAAATAGCTGGTCTTATCACTATCACTCAATCTAAGTTTGAGAGATTTTCAGCACACATTCAAGGTTCATTCTTATACTCCGGTAGTGATACTGTATTCGGACTGGTCACTTCCAGTTCCACCTATGATTGTAAAACAACCAACTATGATTCAACGGTTGAAATAAGCAAGGTATCAACAAGTGGTCAAGGAAATTTCGGAGGCGCCTTTTACATCAAAGACTCTGCACCCGGCGTGGTAAGCTCATCAAGTGCATTTAGAAATTGTTATACTTCATTTGAAGGAGGTGCATTCTTTTTAGTAAGTACTAAGCTTGCGGATAGCAAATCGAAATTCATGTTAAATGCAGCGAACTATGGAGGGGCATTCAAATGTGACAATTGCTAAATCACTTTGACTGATTCAGAGGTAAGAGACAACGATGCATATGATGGAGGAGCTATATATTCTATCAATAAAATCACTCTTACTGCTACTAGAACCACTTTTTATAATAACAAAGCAAAGAATAATGGTGGGGTTCTTGCAGTGATATATAATGCTAATACAGTTTTGACACCCACAGCTATCACATTTTAATCTTGCAGTGCCATTAATAGAAACAAGGCAGACTATGGAGCGTTCGCTTATTATGACAATGATTATGCAACTTTGAATATCATCGATTCACAAATACAAAACCATACAGCTTTCAAACGATCAGCTTTTGTTGAAGCTCTAAACATGGGCAATTTCAATGTTAAAAGTAGTTTTGTCTCAGACTTCTTCGCTCCTGAGACTACTTTGATGCACTCTGTTGCCAAATCCCTAAAATTTAGTGTGAGTGACACTTCCATTACTTGTGATAGTTTCTATAAAGATTGGAATGCTTCATTTTATATCAATACGACAACTATCCCCTCATCTACTCACTCAACTAAATTCTATATTCAGCAAGGAACCAATGTAACTCTATATAATAACAAAGTCAGGATGTGTGGCACATCTCTTTATGGCGGAGTGTTTTGGCTCACTTAGGGTACCAAATTTTATGATTATGCGTCCACTTTTGAGTATAATTCTGCAGCTAACGGTGGTGTCATCAACTGCCAAACTTGTCATATGGATCTTTAAAAAACTTTCTTCCAATACAATCAAGCTTGGAGAGGAGCAGCCATTGAACTCAAAGAAAATGCCTACATGAAGGCTAGAAAAGTGAGGTTTGATCGCAACCTAGCTTATTTCTCAGCTGGAGCTATTTACGTCAATACTTTCTCTCTGATGGAAATTTACGAAACAGAGTTTACTAATAATCAAGCGCCTGAAAACTCAGCTATTGAAGTGCTATAAAGCTCGAGAAGTAAGAATTTGACGATAGAAGATTGCCTCTTTGAGAAAAATACGGCTATTAAGAATACGATTTCCCTTAGAGATTCCAATGCTTGTATCAACAAGACTATTATCTAGCGGAACAAAGCAACCTATTTGAGCAAACATCTATTCATCGGGTTCTCTAATGTCTATATCGAGGACACACAGTTTAAGGGGGTGCCAGCTTAGAACCCGAAATTATAATCACAAAGTGAGGAAACCTTGGGATCCCATTTGTATGCAATTCTTAGCTCAAAGGTGTGGATCAAAGATAGCTACTTCTTGGATGGTCTGTCGAAGCTAGGTGGGGCAATGTACATCGAAGGGAATTCATCTATTGACATGGTCCGCACTATGTTTTAGAACAATTTTGCAAAAAGGAAGGGAGGAGCTATATTTGCAAACGGGTTCAATCTTCTGAGGACCACCGGACAATCCAAGTTTTATAACAATCTTGCGAATGAGGATGGAGATGATATCTATATCTCAAATACTGAAGGCTATTTCGTGCTCGATAGCACTCAAATAGATAATCCGAAAGCTGTCTCTTCGATAGCAGCCGAAAATGTAAATGTTACTATTTCAAACGTCCACATGAAAAATATTGGAGTGCACCCACACCGTGCCTTGACTGAAGGTTCAGGTCTCTCTTGCTATAATTGCAGAGCAATTCTTGTTGATAAATCTCAATTTTCTAACTTGAACAGCCAGAGAGGTGGAGCTCTTTTCATAGAAGAATCAGAAGACAATAAGCTGAGTAGTGATAAGTATGGAAAGTATAGAATTTAGTAATCGACATTTGAATCTTGCTCTGCAATCTCAGGAGGAGCTATATACATAAAGAACACTCAATTTTTGACAATAGATCAGAACTCAGTTTTCAAAAACAATAAGGCCAAGAATTCTTCGAATGAGGCTCTCAAAAACATCAGGGGATCAGGTGGAGCGATTTATTATGAATGTGATGAGAATTCTTTGAACTGTGTCGTTGATATATCTAAGTCTATTTTCGCAAATAACTATGCGGAAATCAAAGGTGGCTCAATTCATTGGAATAATATAGAGCCGCTCTGGGGCGGTATTACCAGTAACGGTAACATGTCTTCGATCACATTCAGCAAGAATAAGGCTGGGCGCTATGGAGATAATATTTCCGCATTTGCAACTCAAATTGCTATAATTGATGAAAAAGATTTCAAATCGACAATGTTTTCAGCAACATCCCTCTCGAAAGGATTTAATAGACTACTTCAAGTTGATTACCAATAAAGTAACGATACGGAAGTGACTAAGAATGTTACGTTTAAGACTCAGACTGAGCTGATAGATCAAAGAAGCGGAGGTAACATACCGAAAATGTATATTGGTCTCCTCGACAAATATGGCTAGATAGTAGCTTCAGATGATGAAAGCAAAGTTAACATAATGATTGATGCTTTCTCGTCTAACTCAGCTGATTCAACCTTATTCCCTCCATTCATTGAGGGAACTACTTAATATGAAGTGCAAAATGGAGTCGTACAAGTTAAAGATATTGCTTTTGCTGCTTCACCTGGCTATAATTACAGTCTCAGATTGACCAGTCCCAATGTCAAGCCTGATATTTCAAATAATAGTACTAATGATAAAATGGTTAATCAAAACAACATAAAATCTGCTTTGAAGTCGAACTTGACGCAGAAATTGCTAAACATTACAGAAATTGACTAATCGGTTATTGTAGATATCAAGCTAAGAGAATGTTAAGCTGGTGAGCAATTCTAGTGGAATGGAAAGTGCAGCTAATGTCCCACAAATACTAGTTTCAACTTGATCAAGATGGACGAACCTGGAGAATGTTAGACCTGTCCTACTGATAAAGCTGTTTGCTATGGCGGGTCAAATGTTGGACCATCTGCTGGTCACTGGAGAAAAAGTAATCAAACTGCAAATTTCCTTACTTGCCTCTATAAACCCGCATGCCTAGGAATGAAACCTCCTTAAAATGATCCGAAAGGCTCTTGTGCAGAGGGATATTAAGGAATAATGTGCGCAGATTGCAAAGAAGGGTACACTAGAAGTAGAGAATATCAATGTTCTAAATGTCCCTCGCTTCTTTGGGTCATTGGAAGAATGGTGCTTATCCCTTTTTGTATCCTAATTGTGGTGTCAGTTCTGGTTTCCTCTCAGTCAAAAACTCGTTACCTGCACGTCTACTTGAGACAACTGATAAATCACATCTAGCTCATTTTACTGATAGCCACCTTTAATTTCAACTGGCCTGACATCCTCCAGTTTTTCTTCGACTTCTCCAGACCAGTTTCCCAGCCTTTCTCTGAATTTCTTGAACTTGACTGCCTCACTAACAACTATATAAGTTCAAGTAATAACAACACGGTGGCAATCAGATACGTCTACATTCAATCCATATTCCTGGCCTCACTACCCATATTATTCTGGATTATTGCACAGGTAAGTACTAGAATTTGCTTTTCTTGCTGCAAGAAGTAACAATTGAAGGTTGACACTGAGAAAAGTTAGACTAAATAAGCCGTCATCGATGACAATAAGACAGGGAAAGTTATCAGAATATTCACAATGCTCATGTTTATTGCATACCCTAACATAATGCAGTTTATGCTTAATCTATTCAAGTGCATTGATGTGGATGGAGAAACAAGATTAAAGGTTGACCTCGAAATTGTCTGTTGGTCAACTAATCATTAGATATTTGCCTATGTTGTTGCCCTACCCTCATTAATTGTTTGGGGATTGGGACTACCTATCCTAGCCTTTATCCTTTTGACAAACAAAAGAGCCGATATATTATCAGCAAGAAACCCTAACGTTTAAGAGACCTATGGATTTATATATGGTGGATTCAAAGCTGATTTTTACTTTTGGGAGATAGTAATAACGATAAGAAAACTAATATTGATCGCAGTTTGCATATTTGTAACAAACTTTGGAGTGCTAACCTAAGCTCTTATTACCCTACTTGTATTAGTACTCTTCCTCGTCCTAACTGCGAGGAAGAGACCCTTCATTAGCGAGCCCTTATTTGATTTAGAGGCACTTTCTTTAGCTACTGGGATGATTACAGTCTACTGTGGCCTTTTCTACCTAGCTGACACATCGACATTGGGTGTTTCCAATTTCGATAAGTCTTCAGACGTCACTTTCACACTCGGAAAAGACAGCAAAATCTTTTTAATTTCAGGTATAGTAGCTGTTAATGCCATTTTCTTTTTGTACTGGTTATACAGAGTCATTAGCGAAATGGAAGCCCTTAGAGGTTTCATCTTGAAGGCTTTCCCTAGGTTGTATCTCATGTGTTTTGCCTGTGGTGACAAGGATCAAGCTTACCTAGACAAGCAGAAGAATCGAGTGCTGAATGACAACGAGGGTCACAAAGAGGAGCTCATGAGAAGTAACTTTCTAATCTGTTTACTTTTATATAGTCCTGCGCAACGTAAAGGAACTCTACAACAGAGGCGACTTGCTCCTTAATGATGAAGTGATGCGAAGGTTGAGATAGCATATAAATCCTGAAAAGGTGTTGCAGGTTGCAGGGGTAGTCGATTAGAACGACAGTGAACTTACCAAATAGATATAACAGCAATTAAAGCAACAATATGACATATAGGTTCAGAATGCACAGCTCTCTGGAATCATTTAGACCATGAATGACACTCAAGAAACATCAAAATATCTACATCATAGATCAGTCATCGGCTCTCTTCTTTCTGACGCTAAATTAAATGAGGAAACTTCAGATGCACAACTTAGATATCTTTAGGTCTTACGAGCCTTGAAATAATCCTAGGAGGATCATGCAAAGCAAGAAGATGATGATAGTGAGTCTTACCAAGAGGAAAACTCTGAGATGCAAAATCAGATGTTTTTTGAGGAAACCTATCCTTAATACGAAGTGGGTGATCTTCTTCAGAGCTAGAACCTTGAGGAATCGAACTAATTCATAATGGCGCGAGTATAGAAGCTAGACAAAGATGGATCTTAACATAAGCGCAACATAACATCTGAGATGCCCTTGGTTGCCGACGATTTCGAGCAGAATTACTCGAGAACCTAGCAGCCAATCGATCAATCCACGAATTCAAAGTAGTTTAAGGCACATTTCGAAGGCTCAACGCCTGGTGGTCATCACAGGAAGTTGACTAGTATGGAACAGTTA
>VFQS010003164.1_pt1 | contig 12757 bp, 7 predicted proteins | sample 3512361 | NCBI WGS metagenome assembly VFQS01 (sample SAMN10412375, study PRJNA504923) | tailings metagenome | isolation source: Relicate 1 Philex TSF3 active mining | place: Philippines
TTAGGAGCATCTTGACATAATCTTTATCTTCTTCAAGTAGAGCAACAAATGCATCAGTAACACTTAGCGGGTTATTCTGAACCTCATTTCCAACATGCTTTAATCTGTTAAGTACTTGACGAGGTTTTCGAGATAAATCAATCAAATATGGTGAATGTGTAGTAGCAACAATTTGGGAACCATTACCACTTAATTCATAAATGGCATCACGCATTTGAGCGGCAGCGCTGGGGTGTAGAAAAGTTTCAGGTTCCTCAAAACAAATAATTAAGGATCTTTCGTGTTCATCCTCTCTCGTTGACAACCATTTTTGACGAAATCTTAACATGGCGAAGGCCGCTGAGCGTATCATACCCGATCCTTGATAGTTTACTTCAGTTTTAATGTTACTTGACATTTCGATGCTAAAAGAAGGCTGGATCACTTTTTCTGGATCACTCAAATCAGCTTTAGCATGGAATTGAGTTTCAGGAAACACACTAGATAATACTTGATTCAGCTCTAGAATTAACTTTCCAAATTCAGATTTTTCATCGGTGGGATTAAGTTCACTTTGAAGGAGATCAAGATGTTTTTGCGCTTCAATATAATTTTGAGAAGCATTACGCACATCTTTGAACAACTCATTTAACGTTTTTTGAAGTACCCCAGATTTCCCATCAATTTCATTTAAAGCGTTTTCTGCAGGGATCATCAAAATTCTTGGAAGCATTTTAAGTACATTTCCGGGAATTCCACCTGGATTCTGAAACCAAGTTTCTTCATCAGATATATCCCAAATCTCATTTATCTGTTCGAGTTTCTCCTTTTCAGTAGCCGCTTTAATGGAAGACTCAAGTTTGTCATGTGCAAAAAGTTCTTCTATTATTGTCCTATCCAGACCTTGATCAATAAATTGGTTTGGTGTTGTACAAGCAACGAATTGAGGTTTTAAAGTTCGAACCTTTGATTTTAGCTCAATTACAACATCTTTACCTAATTCATAGGTTTTTCTGTAGGTAATTGCTAAACCCGTTTCTCCCTCTGGTATGGGAGCATATTCAAAAATGCGTCCTTTGAAGCCTCTCCAGTTAATTGATTCAATCGGTAAGTTTCTAAATTCTGCTTCAAGAATTATTACTGGAGATTCTGGTTTTGTTTCACCTGTATCTTCATCAACAATTGAATAATAATCAGCAGACTGAAGCTGTTTTTTTCCTGTTAAAAGTGTTTCAATTGCTTGAAGAACAGAGCTTTTCCCACAATTATTTTGCCCAATTAGAAATGTTGCATCTCCAAAAAGAAATTCGGATTGTTTTATCCTTCTGAATCCCTCTATTTTTAATCTATGTAATTTCATATCATTTATCTCTCAAAATCATTGTTCATATTCGACTTTATATAACTGTTTAATCCTGAACCGTTGTTAGCAAGAACTTTAGCTTTATCTACATTGTATTTACCAGCAAAAAAATAACTTTAGACAAATATTTTTTGTTTTCCTTTGAATTTGATTGCGATATAATCTTTGCCTATTTCATAGGATTCTACATTCGGCTTCCCACTAAGGTTTGCGTAATAATTCATTTTTTTTATTTGAATTGATGTAAAAAATTCAATGGATTTAAATAGGCTAATGTAGAACGAACAATCCACTCTTCCTCCCAAAAATCCCCCTCCATGCCAAAAACTAGAAACGATTCTATTTTATTCGAGATCGTTCTATTTTTTAAAGTTTAATTTACTCGAGTCAATTTTCCTACATCATTTACCCAGTCGAGTATTCTGGCTGTCGAAATAATATTTTTCCATTCACCACTCAAAATAGCAGCTTAGAAACGCTTTGTTTTTTCATCTAATTTGACCGCGTGAAACGTCGTGAAAAACGCCATAACTAATTGGATTTCATATTAATAAATTCTTGGAATCTAATTTAATAGTGCATTTCCAGACGTTTCAAACGGAATTCTAATTGTGAAAAAAAAGATGCAAGTCCAACCAACTTTAGGTTAATAGAAATCAGAGTACTCTAAAATTCACATTGATTTCCAGGAGAAAAAATTGACTCGAACACTCCTCAACTCAAAGTAGAGCAAAACAAAATATTTTAAAACATGAAAAAACAATTATTAATTCTCAGCTTTTTAGGCTGTGGTTTTGCCATTGGGCAGAATCTTTCGCAAGGCCCTGTAAATAATATCACCCTCCCTATTCCCGGGCCCGAAGTATTTCGATTTTCACCAGGCTTTGTTGGACAACTTATTCCCCCGACCACTGCGTTCACCACAAATCCAACAGATCGTTGGTTCAGTATGGGTCAGGTCTCAGCTGGATCTCAAACTTTCTACGGACAGAGATTTCAATATGATGGCCGCGCATTGGTAACAGGGTATACAAGCGCTCTTCCAAACAATCCACGAATAGAGTGGATTCATAATGGCGGATCAACAGCAGGTAATTTAGAATTTCGCGTTGCCAATAGTTTTACTAGTGGTATAAGCAGTTTGGTAGCTTCTATGACTCCTCAAGGCAACACTTATTTTGCTAGATTTCCTTCCTCCTTTGGAAGTTCAACTCCAAAAGTTGGTATCATTTTTAAAGAGCAACCTGGTTTAGTTATCTTCCCTGAAGCTCCGGTAGCTACTCCAAATACTGTGGGTATTACATTAAGTCTACCCCATACAACTAATCTTGCAAATGGAATTCAATCTAGCGTTACAGGAGGCGAAAACTCAATTTCAATTTCAGGCAAGGCAGAAGCCGCAAATCACGCAATTAGTGTTTTTGGAATAACTTCTGGAAATGCAGCATTCTCAGCTGGTATTTATGGTGAAGCGCCAATAACAGGAAGCTCTTTTGCTGGATTCTTTGATGGAGAAATTTCGGTAGCGGGAATGATTTATCCATCAGATATTAAGTTAAAAGACAATGTTAAGCCTGAACAAAAGGTATTAGACGATATCATGCTATTAAATCCTGTAAGCTATAATTACAAAAAAATTGATGAATTACATTTGTCTCAAGCTAAACAACATGGATTTATTTCTCAAGAAATGGCAGAAGTTTTCCCGGAACTCACGAAAGATGTAACCAAGCCTGTATTTGATGAAAACGGAAAAATCACATCTGAGTTTTCCTTCAAAGCAATTAACTATGTAGGTTTGATTTCTCTTCTTACTGCAGCTGTGCAAGAACTCAATACCGAACTCACACAAGTACGTCAGGATCTTGAGGAATATAAGGCAAATGATGCAGTCAGAAGTCAAATTATTCAGAACTCATCAAGTGTAAATGGATATTCAATTGAGCAAAATGTTCCTAATCCATTTTCGGACAGAACCTCTATCCGTTTTCAATTGGCTCCAGGGGTGGAAACTGCAACACTTTCAATCTTTAATTTGAATGGTGCTTTTGTTCGAGATTACCAATTGAATGGAAATGCAGGTGAAGTTGAAATTCTTGCTTCGGAAATTGGTAAAGGCATGTATATTTATAGTCTCAATCAAAATGGCCAAGAGATAATTTCTAAAAGAATGATCATTAAATAATTTAGTCTATTAATAAAGCACTATTATAAAACTATAGTAGTGCTTTATTTCTTTTATCCATGTGGAAATAAACTTTTAAAATATTATATTGTTAATACATTGGTTATGAATTGTATTGGTCTGAAGTATTTTAGGGTCTTGGTATTTTTCTGCCTCACAAGTGTTTGTGGTAATGCTCAATTCGCATCAGTCCCATTATCATTATACCAACAATTTAATGGTCCGTATGATTACACCATCATTGGTAAATCTCATAATTTAAATGACAATTGGGCATTTCCACCTCAACCTTGTACAATGCTTACAAGCTCTTCAGCTACGTTATCTCTTGCGCCAAATCAAACAATAGTTGGTGCTTACTTAGTTTGGTCAGGAATTGGTGATGGTGTAGGTACAAATCTCAATTTAAATGGAAATATTTTCATTCCAGATAACATTCACCTTGCAAACATAAATCCTCCCAATTTCACTCCTTGTTACTATTTTTCCGCCGTAAAGGATATCACAGCATATGTTCAAAATACTGGCAATGGAATCTATCAGGTTAGTAATTTTGACTTGAATTCAATTATCGGATTGTATTGCTCAAATGCAATCTATTATTCAGGATGGAATATTGTAGTTGTGTACTCGAATCCTACATTACCAAACAAGCAATTAAACATATACGACGGATTTAAACTCGCATATTTGAGCGTGGTTAATAATGTGCCTTATACTATACCGATAACAAATTTAAATGTTACGAGTACTGTAGGTGCGAAAATGACTTATATTGCGTACAATGGGAGTACAAATTTATTTTCTGGAGAATCGGTTAAAATCAACGGCAATACCTTGAGTAATGCTCAAAATCCTGCCAATAATCCTTTTAATGGAACCAATAGCTTTACAGGTAGCAACACTAGTTGGAATATGGATGTCGACACCTATGCTATTAATAACTACATCAATGTAGGAGACATTAGCGCTTTAATCACTTTAAATTCAAACGCCGTAAGATTAATCTCCACCATCATCACCTCCATCCAATCAGAACTTCCAGATGCTACTATTTCACTAGACAGCATCACTGGGCAAGATATTTGCCAGAACCGGGATTTGACTTTAGACTATACGGTTTACAACATCAATTCAAATGACACTCTATTAGCAGGCACGCCGGTTTCGGTTTTTGTGAATAATACAACACTAATTTCTACGGTGTTGTTGCCTTCGAATATTTTAATGGGTGACAGTCTTAATCTGAGTACATTGGTGACTATCCCTACTGGAATTTCAAGCCCGTTTACCTTGAGTATGGTGGTGAACCAAAACGCCACGCAATTGGGTGTTTACCCAGAGAGTAATTTCACGAACAATACTTCCAATGATTCTACGATCAGCCTTACAGAAATAGTTTATCCCAATTTTGGGATTGTTGGGCCATTCTGTCAGGGCACGAGTTATACTTTGCCGACAACATCATTAAATAATATTGTGGGCACTTGGGCTCCTGCAACTTTTAATAACCAGCAAACTACTACTTATACCTTTACACCCAACGATACCACTTGCAATCAGGTTGTTCAGCTAACGGTAACTATTGTACCTAATACCACACCTTTTTTCAATATTGCTTCAAACGTTTGTGTGAATGGTAATTTGGCATTTCCTTTAACTACACCTAACGGTGCATTTGGCACTTGGGCACCAGCGTTTAACAACCAAGCCACTACAACTTATACATGGACACCCACAGCGCCCACGCCTGCAGTTGGTTGCCCCACACCTGCGCAGCACACAGTGAATATCATTCCCCAGACCCAACCTATATTTGTCTTAGAAGATTCATTATGCCAGGGAGCCAGTTACAACTTGCCTTTGCAAGCCACCAACGGCATTGCAGGTACTTGGGCACCGGCTTTCAATAGCCAAGCTACAACCACCTATACTTTTACGCCCAACACTTACACGGTGATGAACGGCTGCCCGGCTTCTATTGCGCATGATATTAATATTGTTGGCTCACTCAGCCCAAGCTTTACTTTGCCGAGTTCTGTTTGTATCGGATCTAATTTGAACTTTCCTTCGGTTTCAACCGAAGGCATAGCCGGCTTATGGGCGCCTGCATTTAATAACCAAAGCACCACAAGCTATACGTTTACGCCGAGTACTGGTGGCATTACTTACACCAATGTTGGAGCGGGTTGCCCCGTTCCGATGAACCAAACGGTAGCCATAACCAATCCTGTAACGCCAAGTTTTACCTTGCCAGATTCCATCTGCGAAGGTGCAACGGTTACCTTGCCTTTGGTGTCTAACAACGGAGTCGCAGGCACCTGGGCGCCTGCGTTTAACAACCAAGTCACTACAACCTATACGTTTACGCCAGGGCAATATCAGTGCCCAATTACTGCGCATCAAACTATTGTGGTGTCTACGCTATATAATCCAATATTTAGCTTACCGAGCGCCATTTGCCAAAACGAAACACTTGCTTTGCCGCTTATTTCAGATAACGGTGTTGCGGGCACCTGGAGCCCGGCATTCTCGAGTGCGCAGAGCGGCAGCTTTACGTATGTGTTTGTGCCCAATGCGGCGGTGTGCGCTTATGATTACCAATACAACCTTGAAGTAAACCCCACACACGCTTCTTTTGATACGGTAACCATTTGCCAAAGCCAATTGCCGTATGTGTGGTATGGGCAAAGTTTGAATGGTACTACTTCAACAAGCACCACTTTTCAGAACCAGTTTGGTTGCGATTCCATTTTGAATTTGCACCTAATCGTTAATCCTTCACCTGTGGTAGATTTCAGTATCCCGAGTTGGGAAAGCTGTTTGCCTGCAACCATTGCTTTTGCTAACAACCAAGTTGAGGCCAATACCATTTACAACTGGGCTTTTGGTAATGGTGTCACGAGCAGTGCGGCTTCAGTGCAGAGCAATACCTACACCCAGTCGGGTTGTTATGACGTAAGCCTCACGGCGATCAATCAGTTTGGGTGCGCTACCACCAATACATTCTTAGATGGAGTTTGTATTGAACCTAATCCTGTGGCTTCATTTACGGTGCAAAACAACCCACTGCCTATTATTCAGACCACTACGCTTTTGCAAAACACCTCGCAAAACGCAACGAGTGTGTTGTGGGACTTCGGCCATGATGCACAAAGCAGTACTGTGTTTTCACCCATTCACACCTTCCCTGAAAGAGCTGGCAACTACCTAGTTACGCTCGTCATACAAAACGCCAATGGTTGCATTGACTCTACTTTTGAAATCATACAAATTGAGCAAGACCCGATTTATTATGTACCCAACGCTTTTACGCCCAATGGCAGCGAGCTCAATAATATCTTTTTACCTGTGTTCTCTCCGAGCCTCAGCCTCTCCAGCTACCAGCTCCAAATCTTCAACCGCTGGGGCCAAACGGTTTTTGAAAGCCGTGACCCTAGCAAAGGTTGGGATGGCACCATTACCACGCCAAACGGCCCAAGCATGTCACAAGATGGCGTATACACCTACAAAATCAGTTTTGTAGAGACTGGTTTTGAGAAGGTCTTTGAAGTGTGTGGGAGTGTGAGTTTGGTGAGGTGAATCGAATTATTATTCCTCACAACTTATAAAATGAATGTTTGGATTGAGTCCGTTCGTTTTTTCTGTAGTTAATGATCCCGAGTATTAGATTATTCAAATTTCAATTATTTTTTAGTTAAGAAAATTAGAATTCGTTCTAATAAAAACTAGAATTTGATTTGAAAACTAAATGATCCGATATCTATAGCTTTGAGAAAAAAACATGAAAAAACATCTTACAAAATTAACATTAACAGTCTATTTCGCTTTGGGCGCATTATTTGGTACGAATGCACAGGTAGATACTATTTTACTCAAGAATTGTAAAAACGGACAAGGTTATCTCATCTTAAAAGAACCTTTGAATCCGATAAAATGTTGGAATTTTGATTTTACTGAAAGAGAATATTTTGGCGATAGCACACACGAGTATAATGTAAAATTTATTGAACGAGTAACAGTATGTGGCAAAAATTATTTGAGAGTTGCAGATGATTTGACATCAGATAAAACACGAGACATTAGGGTTTCGATATCTGGAATTGATGCCCAAAATAATTTAATTCTTTTTGGTGAAGATATTGGGATTGGTATCTTTCCCGCCCCTCCTGGCCAAAAAAGAAGTGTTCCTCTTTGTGGCGCTGTTTGTGATGGTAATTGGCTTGGTGATGCATATGCCTATGACAATAGACTGTGGGGATATGTAGATGAGAATGATGATTTAACAGGAATGGGATTTATTTCATCCATGGGAGCATATCGCATAAACCAAAATAATATCGAGATTCCTTTTTATGGCTATTATACACCTGCACAAGCAAATAATTGGGTATTTCAAAATTATCCAAACAATACAATTCAATCATTGCACAATGCCTCTCCAAATGATTTCTCTGGACCACTAAATACAGCAAATTTGGCTTCCGGAGTAACAATAAAAGACCCATTCAACAATTATATTTCAGGAACATATTACATGATAAGAAAGGACTTTGGCCCTTGGAATGATTTTGCAACTTATATGAAGACTTCTGATTTTCTTCTTCCTGCTTGTAATTTCAGCTTACAATATTCAATAAATACCATTAATTCTTTAAGTCCATTGACATTGAACGGAGGAAGTCCACTTGTATGCAATGGAAATGGATTTTCTTTATCAACTGGCGTGAACGGCGTATTTGACACCCTCTGCTTACCAATCACGATGAATATTGTAGTAGACACTAATAACAGTCCTTTTGACGTACTCAACGCAATTGATTCTTGTATGGATGGTGGTACAGCACAAGAATGGTGGGAAAAGTTAGATTTTGCAGAGTTAATACCTATTAGCAATTCAAACAATCCCTCTGATCCAATTTGGAGTTATTCAGGAATTAATAGTATCGGAAGTACCGTTTCCCTAGATGAAGGATTATATTGGTTAACTGCACATACAAAAAAAGGTGATTACTATCCAATTATCATCGAGGCAAAAGAATCGTTCTCATTTTCATTATTGCAAAAGGATCTTGTAAATATTGTTATTTTCCCGGTTCCTCATAATGATGATTTTTATTCTATGAATATAAGCGCCCCTTTTAGTGGTGAAATGCAATATGAACTTCATGATTCAAATGGTGAAATGCTATTCAAGCAAAACATTGAATTTAAAAATACTTCGATAAATGAACCGTATACAATAAAAATTGAACCTAATCAAATTTTACCCAGTGGAATATTGATTCATAAATTTACTATGGGTGATGGATCTATATATACACAGATTACGAATAAAAATTAATTTGTAGTTTTATTTTAAATTTTTAGAAATGTATAGATTGTTTTTATTTGTTATAGTCGTTTTGGACTTTAGTGTAATCTATTCACAATCTTTTAATATTTCTAGTCAACTATGCTTAGGATCCCTTGATTCCGATATTCCAATAAAACAAGCAAAACTTAATAACGGTAATAAAATCTTACTCACTCAAAGTAACTCCCCTGCCTCTGGAGATAAAACTGAGAATAGCAGGGGTGATTACGATTTTTGGGTTATTTGTTTGGACCAGAATGATCAGATTGTTTGGGAGAAAACCATTGGTGGTACAAACATTGATCTTCCTTCAGACTTATTAATAAGTTCTGATCAAAACATCTATATCGGAGGAACGACAAAATCACCTGCTAGTTTTGAGCAAAGTAATGCATTATTTGGCTCTTGGGATGCTTGGTTAATTAAAATGAATAGCTCAGGAAACATTTTGTGGGATAAAAATTACGGTGGAACAGGGTTGGACGGATTCTCAGATTTAATTGAACTTCCATCTGGAAACATAATGGCATTTGGTTCATCTGCATCGAGTAATTCAGGAAATAAGACCTCCTCGGGTTATGGCTCGATCGATGTTTGGTGCCTAAAACTCAATTCAAACGGTAATATACTTAACGATTGGAGTATTGGTGGGGCTGACATTGATACTAGACCAATTGTTGTTCAGTCGAGTCCTAATCATCTAAAGCTTGTATGCGAATCGTTATCGAATATTTCTGGTTTAAAAACAGAAAATTGCTTTGGGTCAACTGATCTTTGGGTCCTTGATTTAGATACAAATTGTTCAGTTTTTCAACAGAAAACAATTGGAGGTTCAGATATCGATGGAGTTTCTGATATTCTTCTAAATAACAATGGGGACCTACTTATTTTGTCTCAAAGCTGGTCTAATATTTCTGGACTTAAATCTGAGGATTCATATGGTTTGATGGATACTTGGCTTTTATTATTAAATAATAATTTAGACATAATATTACAAAAAACAATTGGTGGAGTCGGTCAAGATTATGGAAGTTGCATTTATGAACTAGCGAACGGAAATATTGTTGTCGCCGCAAATTCTGATTCCCCTCAAAATACTTTTAAAACTGAATCAAATATCGGACTGATGGACGTTTGGATGTATGCAGTTGATGCGAATTTCAATTTCATTGCGGATCAAACATTAGGAACAACTTCAGATGACAATGTGGTTGATTTTGAATTGGAACAAAACGCATTATACATCAACGTTCTTGCATGCTCTAGTGGTGGCGCACAAAATGATAAATCGTGTCCCGGAAATGGTGGTTTCGACATTTGGGAAATTGATTTTAACTCAACCTTATTTATTCACGATGTTATCATGGATTTGGACTTTGAAGTATTTCCTAACCCTGCATCCAACAATTTAAATATATCTATAAAAATAGACCAACCGCTTGAGATAGAACTTCTAGATTTTAGTGGAAAAATCATTAATGAATTCACTCTTTCCTCACAGATTGAATCAATTGATATTAGTAATTTGTCTAATGGAATTTATTGGTTAAAGTTTCAAATAAACGGAAAACCTCAATTTAAAAAGATTGTTATTTTTTCTTAGTTTTCCTTATTAAAATGAAGTTTTATTTTATTTTATTTTTCAAGTTTTAGAATTTTTAAATGCGGATAACGCAAAAAATGAATTACGAAAAACTCAATTAATTCATATTTAATTAACTGACTCTTGCTTCTAGAAAAATTTGAATTTATCGCCCCTGAAAACAATTCAGGTTTTATACCAAAAGAAGGTTCTGTTAAGGTAATTAAGAATAACCAATATTCTTATATCAATCTAGGTTCAATTATCGGCGATGCACCAAAATGTATGGTGGCATTGTATGATTATGAGAGGGAAGGAAATATTAGAAAGGCGAATCCAAGAACATGGCGAAAATACATCGCTAAGTCAGCCAGTAAATGGTATCCAAATGAATCCATCACAGAACACCTTTTAAATGAATTAGGAAGAAGTCTTGGGTTAAATATGGCAAACTCCTGTATACGCAGGGTTAATAAGCAAATTTGGTTTTTAAGTGAATATTTTATTAAGGAGGAAGAACAATTAGTGCATGGCGCGGATTTTTATGCTTTGTATTTAAATGGAGATATAGATTTTGTAGAAGCAATTCAAGACAACAAAAAGATAGATGATCAACATTTCTTTAATATTCAGTTAGTAAAAGAAATATTCATTAAGTACTTTCCTTTTGATTATTCGAATTTATTTGAGTCGTTCATCAAAATGCTGATTTTTGACGGAATTGTTGGTAATAATGACAGGCATGCATACAATTGGGGAGTCATTAAAAGTGTTAAAGTTAATGAGCCTATGAGGTTTGCTCCAGTTTACGATACAGCACGAGGATTATACTGGAACATTTCTGAAAATAATGTATTAAAAGTACTTGCTTCGGTTGATAAGAATGGATATAATAGGAATATAGAGAATTATATATTATCTTCGCGCCCCAAAATTGGTTGGGACGGTGAAGGAAGTTTGAACCATTTTGAATTGTTGAAACGAATTTATTCCAGTGAAATGGGAATTACAAAGCAGAATTTTGTAAATTTAGTTTCAGAGAATAATTTAAAGAAGTGCTTAAGTGTTGTAAATAATGATTTTAAAGAGTTATTTTCAGAAAATAGACGAGAATTAATAACAAAATGTATAAAACTTCGTTTTGAAAAAATAAACGAATTTATTGAATAACTTTTCAAACGTTTTATATGATGAGTAATTTTAAAAAAATATTCGATTCTCTAATAAAAGGAAAAGAAAGTAGTGAACCTATTGAATCAAACATGATAATAACGAATGCAAAGTTTGCTCTAAGTTATAAGAGTTTGAATATCGGGTATTTAGAGTTTTCTACCCAAAATGACACTTGGAGTTTTTGTTATTCAGATGAATTTAAAAATCAAGATAGCATTGCGCCAATTATTTCTTTTCCTGAAAAAGATAAAATTTATCACGGTAAGGAGTTGTGGTCTTTTTTCTCTAGTCGAATACCCGATAATTTAGAATCGCAATCAACCGAATCAAAAAACAAAACTGAGAATAAGGAGCTAATTGAATTGTTAACATCTTATGGTCGCAAAACGATTACAAACCCGTTCGATTTATACGCAACATAAAATTAATTTATTAAAATTAGGAGCGACTGATAGTCGCTTTTTTTTTTAAAAATCTATTTCACGAACTTCTGAACATATCAATAAACTGAGTAAATATTGATTGAACATTAAATATCAGTATGGCATTGTAAAGATTGGAAAAAATTAAGTTAAATTTTGTTGAGAAATTCATTTCTACACCCCCACACTCCCCCCAGCATTAAATCTCCCAGTCGAAGTTGCTTTTCCTTTTTCCACTTCAATAATCACATCTACTTCATGCGCATGAGCGTTCACCCCTCTGAATTTCCCTTCTTTGGTGGTGTGATAAATAAAAATGAATGAAGTGTTCGGATTCATTTTACGCATTTCGTCCATGTCGCTCACTTCAAGACCTGCTTTGGAAACACTGTCAATGAACACGAAGTTAAATTGATCAAGGTGTTCTGGGACACGGTCTGTGACAAACAAGTTCGGATGATGGGCTTTTAGGCGTTCGATTTTCTCTTTAAGTGTGTAGCCAAATCCTTCTTCTATGGCGCAATACAATACCTTTCCATGGTTGGCTGCGAGGTGATTTGCAAAGTCTAAACACATGGTTGATTTACCAGACTTCGGAAGTCCAAATACCATGGCGAAGAACCCGACACTTGGATCACCAATTGTAAATCGTCAGCATAAAGTGGACCGATTGAATGTATATTGCTAGAAGGAGTTT
>VFQS010003165.1_pt1 | contig 12754 bp, 14 predicted proteins | sample 3512361 | NCBI WGS metagenome assembly VFQS01 (sample SAMN10412375, study PRJNA504923) | tailings metagenome | isolation source: Relicate 1 Philex TSF3 active mining | place: Philippines
CTTTAACGTAACCAAATTAAATAAATGCGGTTTATTAAAATATTGTGCATCCCCAAGATATTTTGGATGATTTGGTTCTAATGTAATTGCTATTTTCCAATGTGTGCATGCTTCACTTTCACGTTTCGTGAAAAAATATCCCCAATATGCGATTTCATGAGGAAGTCCTAAATAATTAGATGATGGTTCAGCAAATGCCGAAATTCGTTGAATAGATAGTGAAGCCATTGCATAACATAAACCTCGTTGAAATTCATCACTTCGTTGAGTTAAACGCGCCATTTTTAATAATGGTTCTCTCCAACCATTAAAAGCAATAAATCCATCATTATATGCTTTAAAAGCATCTTTAAAATACTCTTTACCCATATTTTCATAACAACTTCCAATTAAACAATATGCGGAAGAGCGTTCAGGTATCCAACAATCAGGTCTATTTACATATTTCATCAACATTTTAATAGAAGATTGAAATAAACCAACAAACATTAATTCTCGTCCTAAATAGTATAAAGTGCGAGTATGAGTAGGTTTTTCCAAAATATCGGCAAATAAACCGGCTAAATATGTTCGCTTTTTTGGTTGCGTATTATGTAAAACAGTTAATATATCTTTGGGTAATTTAAATATTTGCTTTTGCGATTTATGTGTTAAAATTTCGTGAATGCGACCTTCCCATATTTCACAATCTTTATTATAAAATCGCGAAATAGTCAATTCAACAGGGCCATATATTTGTGTATATTCAAATCTATCATAACCTTCTTTTATTAAATTATTAATATATTTATAATCAAAATTTATTAAAATGTCTGAACCATCTAATTGAAATAATATATTATTAGAAACATATTTATGTAATTCATTTCGCGCTTTTCCAAAATTAAAAAATGAAAGATTATCTTTATTTAATAATTCATTTATCTTTCCCTCATCTTCTTCTATATACTCCTTTTTTATACGTTTTATTGACTTTTCTCCAATCTTTTCCACAAAAGATTGTTTTGCTTCATATACTTTCATATTATATGATTTGGCTATTTCAATACTATTATCATTACTTCCTGTATCTAATATAACAACTTCACCACCATCATTAATAAACTCTTTTAGATTTTCATATAATTTTGGCAATGTATGTGCTTCATTTTTTATAATTAAACCTATTGAAAATAATATTTCACTTTTATTATTATCCATTTTTTTATATTATTTTTATATAATATTATCTTTATATTAATTCAAAAAATAATATAAAAAATAAAAATAAAAATAAAAATAAAAAATAAAAAATAAAAAATAAAAATAAAAATTTAATAATATTTTAAAAAGTCATTTTTATTTTCTTTATTTTCAAAAATGAAATAAGGATTATATGTAAAAATATAATCAAAACCTTCATTTTTACTTAATTCTTCAAATCTACTTTTATATACTCTTAATGCTACTTCCGGTAATGCTTTAATACTTCCTTTTGATTTTTCAATACGATAATGTTGTAAATGATGTATTAAATCTTCATTATATGGTATATAAATGGCAATAGTAATTATATGTGAATTAATATGTGAATTAATATGTGAATTAATATTTGAATTAATATTTTTAACAATATTTATATATTTTTTGCGATGATTTTTGGTAGGATTTGTGGCATCAACAATTACATTATTTCCATTTTTGAGTTCTTTTTCAACATTTTCTTCTAATTTATTTTTCAACAAATCACTTTGACAACAAATATAATTAAAATTGGAACACATATATGAAGAGAAAGATGATTTACCGGAAGCGGGACTGCCAACTAACGTAATTAATTTTTGTGTAAATATATTATTAATCTTTTTAATTAAAGTATTAAATTTCTTTTTATGCTTTTCATTATATTTTAATAAAGATGAACTTTTAATATTTTTACAAAAATAAATATCTTTTTTTGATAATTTTTCTTCCAAAAAGAATGTTTCAGGAGTATAAACTTTTAAATTACAATTATGAGCGAAATTATAATCACTATTACTAAAATCATTTTTTCTACCTAATGCGTCACCACAAAAGAATGAATATTTAGTATTAATTTTAGTATTATAAAAAGTTTCATAAAAATGAAAAGAGCCAGTATGGGGTTTTCTATAATAATTTTCGGCACAAGCTAAAAAGATACATAATTTATTTTTATTTAATATATTTTTAAAAATAAAATTTAATTTATAAATCATATTTTCTAATTTCACTTTATTTTTACTTTTTAATAAACCATTTTGATTAGAAATTATAAATATAATATACTTTTTAGAAATATAATCATTTAATTTTTCTATAACATTTTCAAACATAAATGTAAAATCATCTTTATTTTTAGGATATATATTACCACTTTTTGTTTTTATTAAAGTATAATCTAAATCAAAAAAAGCAACATTATTTTTTTTATCTATTATTTTTGGAAAATAATATATAAATTCATCTTTTTCATTTATTATAAAATTAAAAACCATTTTTCTATATTTACTTTTTATTTTTTATTTTTTTCTACTCATTTTTTAATTTTAATTTTAATTTTAATATATTGTTTCAAATACTATATTTCCCGAACATTGTTTCAAATACTGTATTTCCCTAACATTGTTTCAAATACTGTATTTCAAAGAAAAGTTATAAGAATTATAATATATTATTTGATACATATATATTGAAACAATGTTAGGGAAAAGTTGATACTTCGTATCAACGGGCGATTCCGCCCACGCCGTAGGCGTGTTTATCAACAAACACCCTAGTGTTTGGTGATATTTGATAATTCATAATCTTTTATGAATTATCATATCTATTTAATTACTTTTAATTAAAATTATATATTTAATTACTTTCTCTTTTTACTTATATTATAAATAAGTTTATAAATTTATTTTTTTTATTATTATATAATAAAATTTAATATAAAAGAAAATATATACTTATAATAATAATAAGTAAAAATGAATTTTGAATTAAATAATATTTCAACAAATATTTTAAATCAATCAAATATTATATTAAATGATACTAATAATATAATAAATCATAATGATATTGATAAAATTATTAAAAATAGCTTAACTGAAATAAATAAAGATTACGATTTTAATATAGATGATGATACAATCGTTTTAAATATTAGCAATTATGGAGAAAATAAAGAACACGATTTAAATATTGTTAAAAATATTATGGCATATTTATATTATAAACAATTAAATGGAGAATTAAATAATAATAATAATATTATGGGTGAATTTATTCTTCAAGAAAATATTAATAATAAAGAAAAGTATGATTATTTTCCTAATTGTAAATTAATAAATAAATTAGTTAATAAACCTGAAAAAATTAAAAAAGATGATGATTTATTAAAAAATAATGAAATTTGTTTCATTTGTTTCGAACAATATAAAGAAAAAGAATTTAAACGTAAATTACCACATTGCGGGCATTATTTTCATAAAAAATGTATTGATAAATGGTTGAAAAATAAATCTACTTGTCCTCATTGTAGATGTGATTTAATGGAACATATTAATTTAAGTGATGAAGATGAAAAAGAGTATTATAAAAAATGTTGTAATTGTGATTGTGATGAAATTGATAATTTTGAAGAGATTGTTTTCCGTTTTTCCCTTTCTTAATAATTTTTTTTTTGTTAAAAAATATAAAAAAATGATTTTATATTTTTTTATTTTATATCTTATTATTATTATAATATTATTATACATATAATACATAATATATATAATATATATAATACATATAAAATGGAACAAAATATTTCTCAATCTGATTTTATCTTACATATTGCTAAAATAGCAAATGATTTAGATATTAAATTTCCAGAAAATCATTATGAAAATAATGTAGAATATTATTGGAAAAATAAAAATCAATTTATTTCTGTAATAAATAAAAAATTAGCAAATGATAAATTAAAAGTTATTTGGGAAACACATATAAATAAATTAAAAGAAGTAGAAAATGTAAATGAAGAAGTTGTTGTAAAAAGAAAGATTGTTAAAACATCTAAATTTTCTGTTTATGATTTAATTTAATTAAAAAAAGAGATTTAATAAAAAAAAATAAAAAAATGATTTTTAATCTTATATAACTTTATATTTATTTATATTTATTTAATAAATATTAAATAAAAATGAATAATCAAAAAATATCTAATTTAATAAATTTTGAAAATGAATATCATAATAAATATCTTAATTTACTATTTTTAGATTCAATTGAACGAAATAAAGCTTTTAATAATTTTACATTAAATGATATTTATATTTTATATTTTTTATCTTCCGGTATTGTTTCTAAAAATATTAAAAATAATTCATTAAAAATTTTACATAAATATATTTTATATGTTAAACAATATAATTTACATAATTTCGCATACAATATTTATATTATTGAAAAAATGTATAATTATTTATTAAATTATGATGCTACTAATAAAACTTATATTTCTGTTACATATGAAATAGAAGAAATATTAAAAATATATAATAATTATGAAAATTTTAGAATATATATAAATAGCAATCATAGAGTAGGCGAAATTTTAGCATCTTTGGTAAATAAACCACCAAATTATATTTAACAATTTTTCCATTTAATATTTTTTATTTTTAATATTAATGAATCATCCTGATTTTCTACATAATGATTTATAGGAATATAATTAAACTCTTTTATTGCACATGGAGCCCATATAATTTCAATATTATCAATACGATTATTTATAAAATAAGTATGTAAAATATTTTTAACTTTAATATTATATTTTCGAGAAATAGAAACAACGTTATTTATTTTACTTTTTAATTTTTTTATTATATCTTCTTTAATTAAATTTTCAATTTTATATTTAAATATTTCACACTTTTCATTCAAATAATTTTGAAATTCATTTAAATTCAATTTTATTTGAAAATACTTCTCATCTTCATTTAATAATATTATTTTATCATAATATACATGAACTAATATATTTTGCTCAAAATCCATTTTTTCATATTATATAATAATACACATATTATATAATAATACATTTTAATATCTAAAAAGCCGAATTATTATTTTATTTTTCTTATATAAAAATAGTAAATTAATTTATATATTAAATGTTTGATTTTTTAACACATTTTTTAAAAGAAAAAGACAAAAGTAAAAGCAAAAGTATAAGTAAAAGTAAAAGTAAAAAAGAAAATAAATTAATATATGTAAATAAAGATATTATTTTATTAAAACAATCAAATATTATTATTTATTACAATATTAAATTAAAATACCCTTCTATTGTTATTGAACTTTTTAATAATAAACCCCAAAATAGCGGTATAAAACGCAGTACTATGGGCGAACCTTTTCAACCAAATCCAGAAATACCTTTAATTTATCAACATACTATTGAAGATTATATTAATTACGGAAAATACGGAGGAAGTTATGGACATAATGCTGCTGCTTTTATTCATAAAGATGCGGAAATAAATTATAAATATACATATTTATTTACAAATATAAGCCCACAAGAAGTTGTTTTTAATGCGGGTTTATGGTTATTATTTGAAGGAGTAAGTGAAAAAATAATAAAGAGTTATGGAAATGGAATAATAATAAATGGAAATATAAAGGGTAAAGATAAAGTATTTAATGGAAGTAAAATGAATATTCCGTCATATATGTATAAAATAATAATTTATGAGAAAAATAATAAAAATTATTATATTTGTTTTGTTGCTAAAAATAAAGCATATTATTTAGATGAAGATATTAAAAAATATAAAAATCAAAATTATGATTTATCAAAATATAATATGGATTTAAATAAATTTCAAAATAAATTCGGTTTAAAATTATTATCTAAATCACTTAATTTAGAAAAGAGTAATGAAGATTACATTTTAGCTGATAAAAATAGAATTACTCAAATACAAAATGCTACATTATATGGTTCTATTATTTATGCCAAAAATGAAAATGAATTAAATAAAGTAGCACCAAATTTCGATAAATTACCTATATTCCATAAAATTTATTATAATTATAAAAAAGAGTATTTTAGCAAAAATAAAAAAGAAGAAATTATAGAAAAATTACTTAATAAATCAATGAGTAATCCTATTTTTTAGCAAATATAATATTTTATAATCAATATTCAAACTAAATTTATATATAAAATTATATATAAATTTATTATTTTTGGCAAACTCTTTTAATACGTATATATTTACAACATATTTTCTTCACATTCGTCTTCATCAGTAAATTTGAATTGAGTTAATGATTTTTCTATTCCATCATTTAAATTATCTTTTTTTGATATTCCATCTAATCCCTTTGGGATTGATAGATAACCGTTGGAATTATATTTCTCTTTTTCCACTTTTACTCGTGGAGCAAATTTAGAAGCCACATTTTCACGACATATTCCAAAAGAAAGCCTATGCCATTGTGTTAATGGTTTCTTTGATGCATTGCGTTCTCGTATTTTTGCTAAATGTTTTGCCGTTAAATATCCTTGATTATTTTGTATATCATATTCTTTTAATTCAGGATTTTCTTCAACCAACTCCTTAATCCACATATCATGAGCGTATTTTGCTAAAATTGAAGCACACGCAATTCCCATATATGTTCCATCTCCTTCAACAATTGTTTCATACTCTATTTCAGTACCATCTTCTTTAATATATGGATTAAATTTATCACCATCTACTAAAATTTTTTGAACTTCCATAATTGAACGCACATTTGTAATAACATCATGCATTCCTTCCATTACAGCCTGTAATATATTTATTTCATCAATTCTCTTATTATCTTTACTTACAATAGAATATACTAATGCGTGCTCTTTAATAAAATTAAAGGACTTTTCACGCTGTTTAGCACTCATCTTTTTCGAATCACGAATTATTATATTATCTTTTTTAATTAATTCACCAAAATTCGTTGGCAATATAACACCACCTATAAATGTTGAACCAAAACCACAACCACGAGCACATTCATCAATACATAATTCTATTTTATTTGCGTCTTGATATGGTAATAAATTATACTCCTTCTTAATTCGCGGTTTTTTAACTTTAATCTCTTTATTTTCTTCCATTTTATTTTTATTAAATTAATTTATTTAATAATCTTTATATTTATATTTTTTTAATAAAATAATAAAAATAATAAAAATAATAAAATAAAAAATCTTATTTTAAAATATAGAATATATAGAAAATGTTTAATAAACTTTTAGCAGAAATTATTGGAACTTTCGTTTTCCTTGGTGTTATTATCTTCGTTGTTAATGGTTCAAAAGATATGGGTGTAAATTGGTTAAAAATCGGTTTAGCATTAGGTGTTATGATTTTATTTGTCGGTTCAATATCAGGCGGTCATTTTAACCCCGCTGTTAGTTTAATGTTTTACTTAAATAACCAACTTCCTGCTGAGGAACTCGGTATTTATTGGATAGGTCAAGTCATTGGTGCTTCATTAGCCCTTGCTTTATATAAATTTTATCAATATGATTTAAAAACGAATAATTTATAAAAAAAATACAATAAAATATTATTTGTTAAATAAATTATTAAAAATTATTAATTATATAAATTATTCCCCGAACATAGTTCTCTAAAAATATTAGATAACTATTATTTAAGAATTAAAAATATTTTCATCTTATTATGTTTAGAGAACTATGTTCGGGAAACAATTGTTATATAAAAAATAATTTTTTATAATATTCCAACCATTAATCATACCATCCTGTTATTGAAATACGTGGTATATTTACATTTGGGGCAACGTGTCCAACAAAATGTGGTATCCCACCATCACTATTTTCACTTTTAGGTGGCACTTCAAATATCATTAAAGTATTGAACTGTGGAGTAAATGTTTCAATAATTTTTGTTCGCGTTTCATCTAAAAAATGTAAATGACCACCATATTGAGGTTTCCAATCTTTTGTTAAATGTAAAACAAAAGCAATCCGTCCATTTCCAGCATCATTATGTGTGGATAAAAAACAATTTGAAGTATATTTTGAAACAAATAATGTATTCAATTTCGTTAAATTTAAATTTGTAATACTATTTAAAAAATTTATAAAATCAGATGAACTCATATAATTTCGTAATTCATATTCTAATGGACTGTATTGTGATAAATTTGCATTAAATGTTCTATAAAAATAATACGAAAATTCATTGCGACTAAATGCTTCATTTACCATTTTTATTCGTAATGCGTTTCTTTTATCATTTAATGGTAATTCTAATCGGTCTTTTTTAATACATGTGGCACAAATCCAATATTGAGGTAATAAACGTGTTAAAAAACGATGTATTAATTCTATTTTATCACTTTTAAATATATTAGATATAATTATTTTTTTTTGCTTTTCAAATAAATCTTTTAATTCATTTATTTCACTTTCACTTTTATTTTCTAACATATTATTTATTTTTTTCTTTAATAAATTTTATTTAGAAAGTATTTATATAATTTATACTTTATTTTTTTATTTTTTTTATAATATTTTTATTTTATATAATCTCTTTATATAAAATATTTTTTATTTACTTTAATCCGGTTTCGTCTTATTTTAATCCAGTTTGTCTTTAAGTTAAATAAATATTTACTTTAATCCGTCATAAGTTCCCATATGTAAATCAACATCAACATTATTTGTTGTTGTATTATCAGTATTTTCAACACTATCATCAAACACCCATACATATAAACCGTGATATTTAGTATCATTATTGAAATATAAAGTGTCAATATTATTATTAAATAATTTTTGACTTATATTTTTTGAATAAATAGATAAATCATTTTCATTATTTAAAAATAGTAATTTGTTATTACTTTTATTAAAATAATCAATTAAAGTAAATTTATCATACTTTCTATAATGATTTTGTAAATATGAATTTATATGCTTACAAGCACCATTTGTTTTAGAATATTGATATTTATATGAAGGACATGAACATGTTAAATTACCATTAATATGATAATATATATTATAGAATTTATCTAAATCACTTTCTGATTGTAATGAATAAATATTTACAATATTTAAATCTTCATTAATATCTTCCTTTTTAGCTTTTTTATTTTCTATCTTTAAATTCATATTTTCAGATTTCTTTAATTTAATAATATGTTTGCAATCTTTTCCTTTACCATAAATAAAAGCATTACATGAACATGAATTACATGTTACTTCATACTTTATTTTAGGGTCTGTTTCAGATGTCATATAAACTATATTATTTGAATTTGAAAAAATATTTTCAACTTTTTCAAATAAAGTATCCAATTTTTTTACTATTTCATTATTATCAATATATTCATCTTCATTTTCATTCTCTTCATCATATTTCATTTTCTTTCTTAATGGAGCACAATTTTCTCTTTTTATATTTACATTTGGCGTTTTCTCTTCTTCCAATTTCATATTTTCAATCGCAACACATAATGAATTTTCATTATTACATAATGGACGTTTTAAAATATAAGATGGATGAGATACATATTTTAATGCATTACCATGAGATGAAACGAATTTTTTTATATAATCGTGTTCAAAATTCACTTTGTAATATACTAAATCTTCATTATTACTTCTTATTATATAATTCGCATTTACTAAATCATCTAAAACTATCATTATTATTCCACTATTTTTATTTAATGCTTCAACATATAATCGTTTATTTTGACTTGGTATCGCAATATCTTCTTTTGGAGTTCCTATTACAGAAACCATTGAAGTTATATTAAGTATTAATTCATTTTCATTGACAAAATATACTTTTCTTAAAGTATATGATTCAATTAAATATGTAATAATTAATGTGCTAAAATAAGAGTTAAAATTATTATTTGCGCTCATTTTTAAATATAAATTATTTATTTTATTTATAAAGTAAGATTATTATAATATTTATTTATTTAAATCAATTTTTTATTTGTTTTTATAATATATTTATTTTATTTTTATAGTTTTATACACAATATTTATCAATATTTACATCAAAAAAGTAAAGCAATTTAATGCTTTGTTAAAAAGCCATAATAGCTCATATGCCATTGCTGACAAATGTTTTCAGGAAAACTAACCGAAGTTAATTGATTATCATTAATTGTAGCAATTAATGAACCTTTATCATTTAATTCAGTAATTTTAGCAATGAACTTATTTTGTTCTTCAACGTTATTTGAATTATTGTTTTCAACAATAATCTTTCCTAACATTGTAAAGAAAGCATTCATTTCAGCTCCTGAAATACGATAATACGTATTATCAATTACTGTTTCACCTTTCTTATTTGTCTTTTCAACAGTTGATTTTGTAGCATCTTCTGGAAGAGCAGAGCGTAGATTACGAATAATCTTGGAAAATGTTTGTTGAATTTCGAGACGATTTAATCTTCCCGAATTAACAAATTCAATTCCAAACTCTGCGTCTTCACTTTGAAGACCACTAACAATATTTTGTGTTTCAATATAATCCTTAAATAAAGGATTAAGTTCTAATGGAGCATGTTCAGCCTTTTTACGAGGTTGTCCATCCTTTTTCAAACCCTTTGCAGGCTTTTTAACACTTTGTTTTTCAACATCACTCTTTTCACTTTCACTACTACTATGATTTTTTAACTTTGAAATACTTGAAAAAAGCTCTTCGAGACTTAATTCATACTTCGTTTGTAATTCGATTAACTTTGTTAAAGTTTCGTCATTTGTTGTAGTAAAAGATACATTAGTATTACTATTTTTACTTTTTCTTGTGCGTTTAGGTTTAGTTGATGTAGTTGTTGTAGATAATTCTACATCACTTACATCACTAACATTTACATCACTATTATTTAATTCAATATGAATTGGTTCTTCAACTACGTTAGTAGAAGTTTCTTCAACTACATTAGCAGTTTCTTGAACAACATTTTCAGTATTCTTTACGGTTTTCTTAACAACCTTCTTCTTATCACCAGTGGTCTTTGAGACAGTAGCAGTAGTAGAGGACATTTTTAGTAAATCGTTTAAATTAAAATCGCTATAAAATAGATATTTTATTTCCCTTTCGAATTTAAAAAGTTTAAGTTAAAAAATAAATCAATTTTTTTTTATTTTAATAAATTTATTTACGATTTTATTTTTTATTTTTTAATAAATAATTTTTATTAAAAATATATATTACTCATTTACGTTTATCTATTTTTATGATTATTATTATACTTTATTTATATACGTAAATATTTTATATTTTTTCATTAAAAATATTTTATTTTTTTTTATTAAAAATATTTTATTTTTTTTTATTAAAAATATTTTATATTTTTTCATTAAAAATATTTTATATTTTTTCAAATTCTTCTATTTTCCAATATTCAAATGTATTATTTGGTAATGGTCTCATAATAATAAATGGTGTTTTACGTTGTTTTAATTCTTCTTCCGCTATTTCACGTATTGAATATAAACCTTTTGTAGATACATTAGGTTTAGCACCACGTGATAATTGCTCTATACGGACACCTAATATACGGGTCTTTTCATATTTTGTTAAAAATGGTAATGTTTTTTTTGGCGTTTTTGCTATATGATTTATTATTTGATTATAACTTAATATTTTTGTATGAGGGTCAATATTTTGTTGTTGCTCTTCAATATCATCATCATTTATGGCATCGTCATTAAAAAGCTCATCATCATTATCTTCTCCTATATTTTCATTATCATAAGGCTCATCCATTTTATATTTCTATATATTTCTATATTTACTTTATATTTATTTATTAGATTTTAATCTTTTTAAGATAAAATAAGAGTTAAAAATCATTTTTTTATTTTTATTAATAAATTATTTATTTTATTAATAAAAATGTCATATTATTAAAAATAATGTATTAATAAAAATGTCATATTATTAAAAATAATGTATTAAAAAATAATGTATTAAAAAATAATGTATTAAAAATAATGTATTAAAAATAATGTATTAAAAAATAATGTATTAAAAATAATGTATTAAAAAATAATGTATTAAAAATAAAAGGAGAGGTACGGAGAACCATTGGTTCTCTGTTTTTATGTATATTTCCATTGTGTAGAACATTGTGTGCAAATATAAAGTAATTTAATTGTATTTGGGTCTTGAATATATACTGCTTCTTGTAATTCAGGTTTTTGATGCGTTATACATTCACTATTAGGACATTTATGATAAATTGTTCGAGGTAATGTTGGGTCATGTATCATATATTTATTTATTTCAATACCTCTTAATTCAGATGATTTATAAACTTTCTTTTCAATAAGTGATTCATTATGCTCTTCTTTAAATTTACAAATACGACATTTATTCCAAAGTTTTCCTTCTTCTTCAATAGGAGAAAGTTTATTTTGACATTCAGGACAGAAATTCATTTTAATATATACTATTCTATATTTATTTAATATATATTTTTAATACTTTATTCTTTATCTCATTTTATTTTTCATTTTTTTTTATTCTTTTTATAATTTATATTTTTTTAATAAATTTGATTTTATATAAAATATATAATTTAAAAATAGTATAAATATTATTATGAAAAATAAATATTTTAATAATCTTAATAATATAATATTTATTATTTTATTATTTATATTAATTATATTTATTATTTTATTATTTAAAAAAAATAATAATATTATCGAAAAT
>VFQS010003166.1_pt1 | contig 12754 bp, 21 predicted proteins | sample 3512361 | NCBI WGS metagenome assembly VFQS01 (sample SAMN10412375, study PRJNA504923) | tailings metagenome | isolation source: Relicate 1 Philex TSF3 active mining | place: Philippines
GTCGGCGGCCACGGAGCGCTTAGACACGCATGGTTCATCAAGCGCGATTTTCTGCTGCGTGAATGAGTCCGGCGTGACGCCGTAGACCAGAACAGGGTAAAGCTCGGTCATCACGACCAGGTACTGGTCGATCGTGGCAAGCGCTACGATGCGATGCTCGGTGGACAAGACGTAAGCGACTGGCCAGGCGTGCGGCAGGAAAGGCTCGCTGAACCACAGCTCGTTGCCGCGAAACGCCGCGGCGATGCCGTTCGGCATCAAGACCAGGCCCTTAAGATCCGCCGGAGGTGGGGTATAGGCGAACGACGTCAGCGGGTCCCCTGGCAGCTGGGCCAGGTTGAGTGTGTCGGTGTAGCTGGTCTGCGCGATCGGGATCTCAGCGACCAAGCGGTAAGTTACCGTGGTGCCACCCGACACCGCGCGGTAGATGCGCTTGTGGGTGATGTTATACAGCCCGACAGGAGACACCTGCAGGTTGGACACGGTAACCGTGGAGCCAGTGATCTGGGCCTGAACAAGCGCGGCCGGCGAAGGAGCAGATTCCTCCTTTACGCTGCCGAAGGTGCTGATGAACGTATAGACGTAGGCGCGGGTTTCTACGCCACCGGTGCCGCCGGCGGCCGCTAAGGTCGGAGCCAAGGTCGGAGCCGGCACCCCCATCTCCAGAAACTGGCCGGGGTAAGGGCCAAGGCCGCTGCTGGACTGGGCGTAAGTGGCTTTCTTCGGGCTGCCTGACCCGGTGTAGTAGATTCGGTAGTCGTTCAAGTCCGCGGCCGGGCTCTTGATGACGTCTACGTCAGTGTTCCACGACAGCCACGTGAAAGATTCGCCGGGCCCGCGATGCCGGTATATCGTCATCGCGTTGGCTACAAGCGTGGCTTCCTCTGAGAGCGGCTTGCGCCAGGACCGAAGCTCGCCTGCGTACAGCTTGACGTTGTCCGCGATCTGGGCGCCGTTGTCCGGCAGGGCGTACGTGCCGGTGCGCGGCGAGATGCCCGAAAAGCCCTCAACCTTGATCACCGGCACGATAGCTTACTCCAGGTCGAGGCCGAGGTCGTCGGCCGCGGTTTCCTCGGCGGACTTCTTGGCGCGCGTCTTCTTGGTCGGGGCTTCGGCCGGGGCCAGTACGGCTTCTTCGCCTTCCGGCGTCAGCACGAAAACATTCTCGACCATCTTGCCGTAGCAGACGTTGTCCTTCACGACGTTGCCGCCGCAGATGTAGCCGCCGATGTGGGCGACCAGCTGATCACGAGTCATGGGTCTCTCCATTGTTGTGTGCCGGCATCCGGCCGGCACACTGTACCACCGGTTACTGCTGCTGCGGAAGGTTCTTGGCCTTGGCGTAGTTGCCGGCGATGTAGTCGATGATCTTCTTCACCGGGCTGGGAAGCCAGGACGGTGTGCCGAAGATGGCCACCACGTGAGAGATGCCGTAGCCGACGAGGCCTACCAGTTCGAGAGTTTCGCGATCGACGTTCATTACAGTCTCCAGGATACGGCCCCGGTTGGGCCTTCATTCGGTCCGATCCATTCGTACCCACCGCGGACGGACAACCTGCCGGTGGTAATGCTCAGGCCAACCCCGTACTCGCGGATCAGGAACGGGCCGTCGTACTGCGCGGCGCGCGCGTAGGGCTTGAAAGTGTCGCCAGGGTACACCAGGTACACCGAGCTTGTCTTGGCGTGGTCTACGCGCCCGGCTTGTACACCTGCGGTGATCCACTGGTTGTTGTACTCGAGCCCGGCGAAGCCCAGGCCCACGGCGTGGCCGTTGATCTCGGCGCGTACGCCGTCCGCCACGAACCGCCAGTTGGCGTTGGCCCATTCGTACCCAACCTGAGCCACATTACTGATCGTCTTGCGCGTCGTAACCGAGGCGCTCCCTGGGGCGAAAACCGGGTTGGCGTCGACGCCGGTCAGAGCATAGGCGAAGTCGCAGAGCGTGCAGGTGTTCGGGGTGAGGGGCCCTGCTTCGCGGATCGTTGACCCGGGGTTGCTGACCAGCGTCAGATCGGTCTGGGTGGCTTCGGTGGGGGCGTATGCGCGGATGGAGAAGCCACCAACGGTGAGGCCGGCTCCGGCGTTAGGCAGGCCCACGGCGCGCAGCACAGCTCGGTTGATGGCGGGGTGAATGTCTGGCTCAGATGCCAGCGGGACAGTGGCAGCGAGCGCCGGTGGGGTCAGTCCGAGGGAAACGCCGATCCGGCCAGCATCCACATGAAAACCATCGCCACTATAACGGACAGAAGCAAGAACGACAGTCGGGTCGCCGCGGACACTAGCTGCGAGAAAGGATGCGGACAGCCGATCGTATCCGGCAGATCCCTGCAGAAGGAACGCGGGCTTGGCTTCGACGGCATAGCTTGCTCCTACTTCAGTCTGCAGGCTGGTGAACGTGTTACCGGTAGCCGATCGCGCGGCGGAGAGTATTGATAAGACCGTCAGCGTCAGCGCGGCTTGATACGCGAGCCGCCGGGGAACCCCCGAGAGCCACGTACCGCTCTTCCGCTCGCTTGATCTGGTAGGCGCTGAGGCCGTGCTCATAGCACCAGGCCTGAAGCTGCGGGGTTCGCTCGGCGTAATGCACGCGCGCTGCGGCTCGACCGTCGGGCCACTCTGAAGCGAAGCTGAGGATTTCGACCTGCTTGTCATGGCTCACCCTCGGGGAGTCAGGCGACTGGATCTCACCGCTTGCCAGAGCTGCTGCGGACATCATGCCACAGATCACGCTGAGTATTTTCAACATTCGTGACGCGCTCCTCGAGCGTGTTGAGTCGGTTCTCCACCTTCTGGGCTGCGACGCCATCAATGTCCAGCCGCTGCTTGATCAAGGCCATATCCGTAGACAGGGAGTACCAGGCGGACGCGCCCCCGATGAGGAAGGTGGCGATCTGGATCAGCTGGCCGAAATCGAGCTTGGTGTTGAACATCACGTGGCTCCGCAGGGGTTGCCCGGCAGTGTATCAGGAAAGGCAGATCTTGCGCTCTGCTTCTCGTCGGTTACGCAGTCCCTGCACGAACTTGCCGCCGGCGTAGCTCCAGTTGAGCAACGCGTCGCAGCCTGCCTGCTTCTTGCCCTGGTTCATGAGCTTGAGCGCGGTCGACTTGCACACGGCGCCAGCGCCGGCGTTATAGGCCAGGCTGACCAGCGCGATGCGCTGGCCGTCGGTGATGTTAGCCTTGATGCAAGGGGCGAGCTTGGTGTCGAACTGCTGCAGCTCCTGCACCAGCATAGTCTTGCACTGCTCTGGCGTGTAGAGGTCGCCCTTCTTCACACCGTGGGTGTAGCCGTAACACACCGTCCAGATGCCGATGATGTCCTGGTAGGCCTTGGTCCGCATGCCTTCCCAGGCGCCCACCAGGGTGACGAGCGCGGCGAGCGCGCCGGCGGAGAGTTTCTGCTTGGAGTTCATAGTCAGATACCGCACGGTTACGTAGGCAGCGAGAGCTGCGGCAGCTCGGCCAGCAGCTCCTCGACCGACGGGATGCCGCGCTCGCCAGCCTGCACGGCCTCGAGCACGCCATAGCAGTGCGCCCATACCAGCGAGCGCCACGCGCGGAACGCCTGACCCTCTTGCTGGAACTTTGGCACTGCCGGCTCCTCGGCATATGTCACCGCCGACTTGATGTCGTCGTAGCCAAGAGCGCGAGCTGCGTCGTCGAGATGCGCCTGAATGGCGTCAGTGACCTGACCAGCCAGCAAGCTGACAGGCATGACCCACGCGCCATCGACCCAGCGACACAGGCCGTGCGGAGGGGCGTCAGCGACCTCGATAGAACCCTCCGGCGGCTCGACGCCAGAGAACCCGCCGAGATAATCGCCTTCCGGATAGACAAAATACTTCGCTTCGTCATTCATGATTAAGCCCATGTCAAAAAGACAACTCGCCAGTTTGCGTTTGTGAGAGCGACTCGCCCGCCAGTGGTAGCGTTTGGTGCCACGTAAACGTTGGTAGCCGAGCTGAAGCGGACCGTTATAAGGGTAGCTGACGGAATAACCGATGCGCCTCGCACGGCGGTGCCGTCATCGTAGTAAAGAGAACCAAAAAATAATCGCTGACCAACGGTATAGCCTGCTTCGGCGGTTTGGCACACCAAGTACGACTCAACAGTAGACGGCGTTACGCCCAAGCCATGCGCATACGACACAGCCCCGCCCGAAGTAATCGCGTACTGAGCTGACTGGTGATACGTGACACTGGTCGCGGTCGTCGCGGTCGTCGCGGTCGTCGCCGAATTGGCGGTCGTCGCCGTGGCTGCGTTGCCGCTGATGTTCGTCGTCATGACGTTGGTTGACGGGTTGTAGGTGAGATCGAGATCTACCCTGTGGGGGTTATTGCCTACTACGTCGGGTACGAACGTGATGTATCGCGTAGCATTCGCTGCGTCAGACGTAATGTCAGTGTTGAGAGCGGTAAAGGCGGTCGTCGCGTTCGTGGCGGTACTCGCTGTCGCAGCGTTGCCGCTGATGTTGATGTCCGCGGTGTTGGTCGACGGGTTGTAGGTGCCTCCCGAGCTGTCGATGAGCAGCCCCTGGGCGCCGCTGACCTGCAACGGAGCGAACACCAGCGGGTAGCTTGCAGCCGCCGCCGTGGCTGTCACGTTGACGTTGGTGGCGCTGGTAGCAGAGTTAGCGCTGCCAGAGATATTGATTTTTGCAGTATTGATGTCCGGCTGATAAGTGCCCGAATCATCGTCAGGCGAAAAAACAGGCAGGCGATTACGCAGCACCTGATTCCCGCCGGCGGTGTAAGTTGTGCCGAAAACCAGCGGGTACCTGTTGGAATCTCGCGTCTGCGTGAGCGCAACTGTGCTCGCCGAAGTCGCCGAGGTGGCGCTGGTAGCAGATCCAGCGGTGGTCGCCGTCGCAGCGTTCCCGCTGATGTTCGTCGCCATGGTATTGGTCGACGGGTTGTACGTCAGGTCGGTGTCCACCTTCTGGGCGTTGTTGCCGCTGGTGGTGTCTACAAACGTGACGTACCGCGCGGCGTTCGTCGTGCTGTCCGCTGTAATGCTGGTGTTTGCGGCGTTCGTTGCATTCGTGGCACTTGCCGCCGACCCAGCGGTATTCGCTGACGTCGCGTTGCCGCTGATGTTCGTCGTCATGACGTTGGTTGACGGGTTGTAGATGAGGTCGGTGTCAACCTTCGCGGCGTTGTTGCCGCTGGTGGTGTCGACGAACGTTACATACCGGGAAGCACTAGCTGAGTCCGCGGTTATGCTGATGTTCGCGGCGTTCGTGGCGCTTGTGGCCGACCCGGCGGTCGTCGCGGTCGTCGCGGTCGCGGCGTTGCCGCTGATGTTGATGTCCGCGGTGTTGGTCGACGGGTTGTAGGTGCCTCCCGAGCTGTCCATCAGCAGCGCCTGAGCGCCGGTGGTTTGCGTAGTGGCCAGGACGAACGGGTAGGAGGTGTTCGCGGCGGTCGTAGTTACTGTTGGGTTGCCGGTGGCGGCCGCGATGGTGATGCTATCCGCGGCAGCATTCGTGGTCAGGGTTACGTTAGAACCGGCCACCAGCGTCAAAGTGTCACTGGTGGTATCCGCCACGACATCCGACTGCCCGGCTACTGTGATCGTGCCGAAAGCGTTCGGGATCGCGCCGCCGGTGCTGGCATTGATCGTGATGCTGTCGTTGGCGGCGTCTGTGGTGATCGAGATGTTGGTACCGGCTACCAGGGTCAGAGTGTCCGCGGTGGTGTCGGACTCAACTGTGGTCTGGCCAGACACAGCGATTTTCGTGAACGCCGTGGCCGGTGCGGCGGGCACGTTGGCTGCGATGGTCACAGCGTCGGTAGTAGCATTGGTGGTCAGGGAGATGTTGCTGCCGGCGACCAGGGTCAAAGTGTCCGCGAGCGAGTCAGCAACCACGTCAGACTGTCCCGCGACAGCCACTGTGGTGAAAGCCGCCGTGGGAGCGGCGGGAACCACAGCAGCGATAGTCAGCGTGTCCGTGGCGGCATTTGTCGTCAGCGTGATATTGCTGCCGGCCGCCACAGTCAGCGTGTCGGAAATGGTGTCGGCGTCGATGTTTGTCTGCCCGGCCACAGCGATCGTCTTGAACGAAGGCTCCTGGCTGGCAGCAGAGATCGTGACGGTATCGGTAGCGGCGTTGGTCGTGATCGCGACGTTTTGGCCTGCGACCAGAGTCAGCGGGCTATCAGTGGAGGCTTCGACAGTGGGCTGCCCTGAGACCAGGACGGAACCGAAAGACTTGGCGGAATACTGGTTCAAACCTGCGGCGGTTGGGCGGTTGGATACGATTGAGCCCGTGGCAAACGAACGTGCGATCGTGCCTTCCTGGCCCCGCTCGACCGTGAATGCGCCGCCGGAACGTGCAGTAACCTTGACGATCTCCAGGCCACCCATGCCGTCGTCGAGCGTTGCGTAGAAAAACGAGACGCCCGCAACGGGGGTAGGGAACGCGGCGCCGGAAGCTACAACAATGCTGGTCGCGGTGTTGTTGATGGCAACCGCCAGCTGGGTGGTGGCGTTGTTGGCGAAAATGGCGCGCATGGGCTACCTCACACGAAAGAAAATGGCGTCACGCTCGAGCGCGACCGACCGTTGCCGGAATTGACCTCGGCCTGAGCCTTAGCCACCCCGATGCTGTACTCGCGAAGGCGCAAGCGGGCCATGTCGCCGTTGAAGTATGGCTGGCCCATCTGGCTGTGCAGGCGCGACATAGCGCCGGCGGCGATGACTTCGGCCCAACGCTCAAACACCACATCAGGCAACTCGGCTGAAGTGCGGGTCGGTGCATAGGCGACGATAGCAGAGGTGGGGAGCTCTACATCCGGCACAGGTGTCAGGCGGTATCCGCCCTGCCCATCCTCCAGGTAGTACACCGGGGCGCCCTTGATGTCGTTCCACTGTAGGCGCCTGGACGACATGTTGTCGACGTTGTTCTGCTGCAGCTTGTAGCGATTCACGTACAGCGACACCAGCGACGCTACCCTAGCGTCTGTAGGGGTCGGCAAGGTGTATTCCGCCACTTCGGGGGAGGTATTGCCAAGCACTGTCTCTCGCCAAATCAGGGTCTTTTCGCAGAACTCGATGGCGGCCGCACGGATCTGCTGCACGGCTTGCGGCGCTGCGACGTTGTCGATGTAAGGCAGGACGTAGGGAAGAAAATCCTCGTATGGCGTCATCGCGCTGCTCCGATTGCCGTCGGCACCATCGGGCCGCTGTCCAGGTTCGGGTTGATTTCCAGACGTGCGTTCTGACCGGCACCTAGCGCCTGCACGAAGCTGCCATAGTAGGCCTGGGCGATGGCGAGCATGCCGGCCGCCTCGGCGTCCTTCATCAAGGCGCGGTAGCACACGTAATCCACGGAGACCGGCTCGTAGGGGGCAGCCAGCGGGAAGGTGTCCGTCAGAGCACCAACAGACGGGACCACGGAGAATACCAAGCGCACTACGGCGCCAGTGGCAGGCGGGTAGCTGTAATAGGTTCTGCGATCGGCTGGATCAAAGACTACCGCGGAGACGATGGTCGACGGTGTTGTGAACCGCCAGTTCGGTTGCACGGAGTCGAGCTGGTCTTCGCGCCACGTCTTTACAGCGCCGCCGGGGTTGCCTCCGAACAAGGAACAGACCGGTTTCACAAGGGACCAGGTGTCCGTAGGAATCTGGTGTTCGACGCCGTTGAGGGTAACGTCACGGCGAACCGTATTGGCGGTGGGCTGCAGAGCGATGATCGCCTGCATGGACTCTTTAACCCAGCCGAGCAGCTCTGTGTCGCTCCACCGGCGAACGTCTGGATCAGTGTCATTGAGCAGCGTCGAAGCTCGGCTGACGATGTCTGCGTTGGTGGCCATGGCCGGTCTCTGGCAGGTTTCCCGCGAGGATAGCAGGAAAGAAAAAGGGGCGCAAAGCGCCCCTTCGTCCGTGCAGCTCGACGTCAGCCGGTGATGGCGACAAAGAGCGTCGGGCTGACGCGCTTGAAGATGGCGGTCTTGCCGACAGCCACGCTAAAGCCTGCGTTTGTTGCGCCCGTTTGGATGAAGCAGCCTACCGGCGGGTACACCAGCAGCGCGTTGGCGCCGAAGTTAGCCACGATGGTCTCGTCACCAACATCCGTAGCGCCGTCAAGGATAACGCCGGTGCCGGCGGCCACGGTGCTAACCACGTTGATGTCGAAGGTGAGCGGCAGCGCTGTGGCCTGGGTGGAGCCGACGGAAACGAGACCGTTGGCTGCATCGCCGAGGATCGCCATGCCGGAAGTGCGCGGGAGCGCGCCGCTGGTGCCAACCAGCTTCTTGAGCTTCATGATTTTTCTCCTAAGAGGGGTTGCCGGCCCCGGAGGGCCGGCGGGTTATCAGGAGTTGACCGAAGCGAAGCCCAGGCCCTTCGGGAACACGACCTTGCGGCCGTACACCTGGAGGCCGCGGACCAGATCGCCGAAGTCGTTCTGGTTGCGCAGGGTTTCGGTCTTGGTGATCTGACCGGCGAACGTGATGGCCTTGGTGTGCCCGAACAGGATCGCGCGACGCTTGGCGGCGCCAGCCTGAGCACCGGTGTTACCCCAGGCCTGGCCGGCGTTGGCCGACGGCAGCAGGTTGGAGACGTACACGGTGAAACGATCGATCATGCCGATGCGGCCGTTACGCAGGATGGACTGGCTGTCGCCGATGAACTGAGCGTTGGCCAGGTTCGACTGCATCAGGATCTGGCGGTCAGCCGGGCTGATCACCATGAAGCGGCCTTCGTTCGGGATGTTCTGCTCGTCCAGCACAGCCGACATCGAGGTGATGAGCGGCAGGATGTTGGCCGGGGTCAACGCGAACGGGGTGTTGTCGGTGCCCAGGTTGTAGGCAGCCGAGATACGGCCAGCGGTGGCACCGTAGTTGGCGGCGTCGCCCTGGTTGAACGTGGCCAGGAAGCACTCACGGTCGATGGTGGTGCGCAGCTGTTCGCCGGCATCGTTGGAGAACATCTCCATCAGGTTGACGTCAGCCTGATGCTCCAGGACGTCGTTCAGCTGGAAGCTGAAGGAGAAGCCCTTGTCGATGTTCAGCTCGATGTTGCTGGCGGCCGGGACCTGGTAGGTCAGGCCAGCGCCAACGGTGTACGGCTGCACCGAGATGTCCGGGATCGTGCGGATGATGACCTTGTCACCCATGCCGCTGATCTCGTTCTGGTAGTCCGTGTTCGAGATGTCAGCGAAGGTCGAGGCATCGTAGAACTTGGTCTGCAGCTTGGCGCTCCAGACCTGCGGAATGAAGGTGCCGGAGTAAGCCGGGGAGGTGTTGAAGCTGCCAGTGGTGGGGTAAAGGGTACCCGGGGTATTGGTCGACATGATGTCACTCCATTAAGCGGTCAAGGTCGCACTCGGCCTTCGGCCAGTGCCTGATTAAACTCAGCTTCCAGTCGCGAGAACTCCTCAGCGGAGATCTTCTTCTGGCGCTTCATGGCGATGAGCTGCTCGTATTCGCGGCCGGTCCAAAGGCGACCGCGGTCATTCGTAGCAGGCGTCGGCGCCGTGCGCGTGCCAGGCGACACGAGATCCTGGAGTTCGTCCTTGGGCGAAGCGGTTGGCGCCAAGGTAGCCTTGTAGGCCCGGAACACAGCGGCCGTGCGGCCGGCGTCCTGGTTGCGGTAGGCGGTGTTGAGCACGTCCTGGCGGGTGAACCCGGTCAGTTCGTCTACACCGTCGAGCCAGGCAAGGAACCCGCGGTCAACGTTGATAGCTTCCCAGTCCGGCACTTGGCCGGCCAGCGCTCGCAAGTAGCGCTCCTGGTCGCTCTGAACCGCTGACTGCGTGACCATGCCGAGCTGCTGCTCCGCACGCTCCAACTTCGTCTGCAGGCTCTGAATGGTTTGCTCCAGCTGAGACCGTTCGTCCGCGACAATCTCGCGGGCGCGACGGGTGATCAGATCCACCATGTCAGGGCCGAACTCTTCAAGATCCTTCTCAGTGACCAGCGTACCTGCATTGCTCTTCTGCGGGGCTTGGGCGCGGGATTCGATCTCGGCCAGGCGTTCGCTCATGGACTGCAGGGCCTGATCTCGCTGGGCGAGCTGGGCTGCGTGGTCCCGGTCCTTCGCGGCGATCATGCCCTGAAGGGTGCGATAGCGCTGTTCGAGCTTCTCGAACTCGGCCTGCTCCACGGTCGGTGCCGCGGGTGCTGGCTGCTGTTGCTGGGTCGTATCAGGAGCAACGGGTTGGGCTTCCAGTGCCATCGAAGGATCTACACCTGCCTGGCGGGCCAGGTCCTGGGCGATCTGCTCCTGAATGGCGGCGGCCTCTGCGTTCGCACGCTGTACTGCCTTGGGCAACATCTTCATCTTCAACTCCTCGCCCGGGCTACGCCGTGGGGCTTGTTTTCAGAGAGCGGGATGCCCTCAATGCTTCGCGAGCTCCGCCACCAGGGACAGGATCTCGTGCAGCGCCTGCGCTCTGCCTTGCAGGTTGCGCAGGACCGCTTCATCTCGTTGCAACATCAGGCCGTGCATCGAAGCGGATACCTCGGCCTGAAGGAACTGCAGCAGCGGCGCGAACTCCGGGGAGTTCAAACGGCGCAAGCAGTCCCGTGCAGGATTCTCTGGCTTGACCAGCATTACGGACGGCCGCGGACGATGCCTTCGGGAACAGCCGAAGAGCCGGTGGCGCCAGAGGCAGACACGCGGCCGTTGGCGCCTTGGACCATCGGCGGGGTGTAGGTCTTGGTACCGCCGCCTTCTTCCTCTTCGTCGTCCTTCTCGCTCAGCTTGTTGTACAGAGCGCCGCCGAGCGTGCCGGACAAAACGTCTTTGCCAAGCAGGCCTGCTACCGCGCCGCCGATGAGCATGTTGCGAATGTTCTTGCGGGATTCTTTGCTCACAGCGAGCCTCCGATTTTGAACTTGGTGATGTCGTCCAAGTTGGTGTCCTGGGGGCGACCGCGAACAATGCCATCCGGCGTGCCTGTGCCCGTCATGCCCTGCCCGCTAACGCGGCCGGTGCTGCCCACCGACATCGTCGGGTTGAACTGAGTCAGTTTGTCGATGTCGACGCTGTTGACGGTCTTCTTGGCGTTGTCGATGGATTCCTGCGTGGCCTTGTTGTCGTCACGCGTGCGCTTCATGGCGGCGCCGGCTTGATACCCGCCGGCCAGCCCGCTGAGGAAACCGCCTGTGTCGAACTTGGCCATGATCAGCAGCCTTTGCCCTTACAGGCGCACTTAGCCTTGCCGCACTTCTTGCAGACCTTGGTCATGCCCGGCTTGCCAGGCTTCATCGGAGCGTAGATCTTCATGGCGCCACCTCGAGTTGTTGGGTGAGTTTTACACCCGCGGTTCGCGGGTTGTCAAATTGTCTGACAATCTTACTTACTGACCTCGCCGCAGTTCCAGCGCTTCAGGCTGGCGGCCTTGCGCGTGGGCTTGCCGTTCTCATCCTTCATCGGGCCGGGCATGCCGCTCATACGCGCGCAGAAGCTCTTGCGGCGGCCGGCGTCGGCCTTCGTCTTGGGGTTAGGGGCGGGGGCCTTCAGATTGCTGCCGGTAGCCTTGTTGTACTTGGCGCGGCCCTTGGCGGTCAGGCCGGCGCCCTCCTCCACGGAGAGCTTCTCGCCGCGGCCGACGGCCAGGCTCGGGGACTTCTTCTTGGTAGCCATGGCGACCTCCGGGGTTGGTGGGTGCAGAGTAGCACCTGTGAGATTGTCCTACAATCGGGCTCGGCGAGCGGCTTGTACCATCGCCACGATCTCTGCGGGGCTTGGGTTTTTTATGCCGGACACGGCCGGTGCGTTGCACAGCAGCGCAAGGTGGTACAAGGCCTCTGGCTCGGCGGAAGCGCCCGCGGAAACCGAGACGTTCCTGGTACGGGTCTGGATTGGCCTCTTCGAGGCCACGTTGGCGTCGACTGCCCAGCCGCCGTCCGCGGTAGGAACGAAAGCCCTGGCCTGCAAGCGCGCGCCCCGCATGTCGACGGTCTGCCCGGCGTCAACGCCGAAGCCCCAGTGGTCGATCTTGCTACGAGCGCCTGCAGCGAACTGCGCGGCCGCGTGCCACTCGGTCTCCACGGTAACCTGCCGAGCCTTGGCCGGCTCCGGCTTGGCGCGGAGCGCGGTCGCGGTGGCTGGGCGGTCGAGGACGATCTCCAGCGTCTGGTTGGGCGCGCGGCCGGTCGGCTTGGCCCACTGCTCCGACTCATACTCCGTGGTGACTTCCGGCGCATGCGGCCGGAAAGTCAGCCTGGCGCCGAGCGCAAATATCGCGTTGCCGGCGCCGTTCCTGCGGAGGTTGAGTAGGAGGGAGGCGAGCACGGGTTAGAAGTCCAGGCGCACGCGAGCCACGATGCTGAAGTCCTGCGTCTTGCCCAGACCAGACGTGCCGCCGACGCGCTTGCGGGTGTAGAGGCGGGTGCCGTCGTTGTTCGCCGGGTTGGTGCCGGTCAGCGATCCAGCCGACGTGCCCACCTCGAACAGGATGACAGTCGTGCCAGGCGTGGTGCTGATCTCGGTCTCGCCCCAGGTTGCTTCGAGCTGCCAGAACGGGTTTGCCGTGCCGTCAGCGCCGGTGGTCTTGGTGACGTCCACGCCCGACTTGAAGTAGCTGTTCGTGGCGGGTTGACCGCCGGCGTTGTTGCCGGTGCCGCCGCCCAGCTTGGTGATGGTGTAACTCGGGCCTGCTCCGTCTGCTGCGTCGTTGGTGCCCCAGCCGACGGAATCGACGATGAATGCGGCGCGCGGGCCGACGTTGATGGATCGATCTCGGTCGATCTGGTAGCCGTTGTTTACCTTGGGCATGGTTCAGTCCTCGCAGTTGCACTTGG
>VFQS010003170.1_pt1 | contig 12743 bp, 8 predicted proteins | sample 3512361 | NCBI WGS metagenome assembly VFQS01 (sample SAMN10412375, study PRJNA504923) | tailings metagenome | isolation source: Relicate 1 Philex TSF3 active mining | place: Philippines
TCAATCAATTCCAATGAGTCTCCCTCATCCGCTTTTCTGTATTCACCGACGCGGTTCTCAAAGAAGTTCGACTTCGGTCGCAAGCTTATCAATTCCATAAACTCGAACGGATTCTCCGTTTTCCAATGGCGCTCATACCCCAATTGAACAATAAGGCGGTCGGCGACGAACTCCAAATACTGGCTCATTAGCTCCGCATTCATTCCAATAAGGCTACACGGGAGCGCCTCCAAAATGAACTCCTTCTCTATTTGAAGCGCCTCTCCTACCAGCTCATAAATTTCCTCTTGTGTAAGCCGGTTCGCTAACATTTGATAAAGAGACACGGCGAAATCAGTGTGCATGCCCTCATCGCGGCTGATTAGCTCATTACTGAATGTGAGGCCCGCCATCAGGCCCCGCTTCCTCAACCAGAAAATCGCACAAAAGCTCCCACTGAAAAAGATTCCCTCCACACAAGCGAATGCTACTAGCCTCTTCCCAAAATTAGCGTGAGTATCAGATATCCACTTCAACGCCCATTCCGCCTTCTTTGCGACTACGGGGACATTCTGAGTCGCCTGAAAGAGGAACTTCTTCTCTTCCGCGTCATCGCAATATGTATCAATGAGGAGACTGTAAGTTTCGCTATGGACCTGTTCGATGAATATCTGGTAAGAATAAAAAGCCCTCGCCTCCGGAATTTGTATTTCCGACATGAAACGCTCCGCCAGATTTTCCATAACAATCCCATCGCTCGATGCGAAAAAGGCGAGGACATATTTGATAAATCGGCGCTCGTTCGCAGTCAGGCGCTCCCAGTCATTCTTATCGCGCGTCAAATCAATTTCTTCGGGGCGCCAGAATGTTGCCGTCGCATCTTTATACTGCTTGAATAGCGTAGGATACTGTATCGGAAGCAAAACATGTCGATTTATGTTGGGTTGGAGAAGAAGCTCTAAATTTTCCATTCCAGTATTATTCTGAAAGATTATATTTTTCAAAATAATTTGATTTTTACAATAAAAAAATAATATATATTTTTTTTATAAAAAACTTACAGTTCTGGTTGTAGAACTAACCATCAACTGTTACAACTTTTGCTAATGACTTCGGCTGGTCTACTGAGACTCCTTTTTTGAGACCGATTTCATAACATAGTAATTGGAACGGGATAACCGCCAAAAGACTCGATAATTCCCTCAATTTAACAACGGAAATCATATATTTATAGACGGTGTTCTTGAAAAGATTGGGCTCGTTCGTTATTAAAATTGCGTGGGCTCCACGACAGGAGACCTCCTCCCCCGCGCTCTCCATCCTCTGCGCATTGGAATCGTCATTCGACAGTATAAAAATGGGCGTCTCCTCTTCAATAAGTGCGAACGGGCCGTGTTTGAGTGCGCCCCCACAGAATCCTTCCGCGTGTATATAGGAAATCTCCTTTATTTTAAGAGCGCCCTCTAATCCGATTGGGTATAAAGACCCGCGCCCCAGTAAGAACATATGTTCCTTCCTGTGTAATACTTCCGCTATTTTACGGACGGGCTCGACACATGAATCAATTGTCATCCGAATCGCGTCAGACAACTCCAATAAATCGGACTGCAACCGAGAAAACAATTCGTCTTTCTCATTCGTATAAGTGCCCCCGTTTTTATAAAACCACATCGCAATCAAGCATAAAACAATGACCTGATTCGTGAAACTCTTTGTGGATGCGACGGCCTTCTCACTTCCGGCATTTATATAAACACCGCATGTGGCCTCTCGCGCAATAAGTGATTCAACCACATTCACAACCGCAACTATTACACCCCCCCTCTTCTGAATGAGCTCCATCGCCCGATGAACATCTTTCGTCTCTCCTGACTGCGAAAGGACAATATATAGAGAATCAGAATCAATGTTATAGTCATAGAATTCACTGGCGTCGCATACGCGCGTTTGGATACCGAACCGATTAAAATAGACGCTACCATACATTCCGGCGTGAAGAGAGGTCCCGCATCCGAGAAAACAGACCTTCTTATATTTGAGTAAAGTATCTCGATGGGCCTCTAACCCCCCCAGCTTTATTCCCATTTCTCCACTAAGGCGACCGCCATTATTTATCGCTCTAGCGCTCGCGCTTATCTGGTCGTAAATTTCTTTAATCATCCAATGAGGATAAGGGTCCGGACTTAAATCGATGAGTTGCTTATCAATCTGATGGAAGCTACTGTCCAACTCATTATAATTGATTCCGTGCTTAATTGAGGTTGTTATAACCGAATCCGTAGTATAATCGCAAATATGATATGATTTATCAGTCGTTATGCGGTAAGTATCTACTTTATTCTGGAATCCACTGACTTCCGACGTGAAATAATAGCCATCATCCGTTTTAGAAAACAGAAGTGGGCTCCCATTTCGCAAAGCGATGAGCTTCGTAGGATGAGCGACACACTGAATCAAACAGGCCCACGTCCCATGTAATGTATTACAGAGGTTCTCAATTGCGGAAATCAGGTCGTGCTTACTCAAATAATACTGGAATAATTGGGCGATAGCTTCCGTATCCGTCGTGCTACTAAATATGAACCCCTCTTTTGTTAGAAATTCCCTTATTTGTAAGTAGTTTTCGATAATTCCATTATGAACAACGGAAATCGTTTTATCCATTGAGTGGTGTGGGTGCGCATTTTCGTCAGTTTTCCTTCCATGAGTGGCCCATCGCGTATGCGCAATTCCACTGTTATGCTCCTCCGGTAAAAGGGCAATGTTTTCTTCAAGCTTCTTAATGGAGTCTAATGCGTCAGTGGAGGCGTATTTAATGGTATGGATTTCGCCGGCTAAAACACTTATTCCGGCGCTGTCATACCCGCGATTTTGTAATAATTTGAGCCCCTGAATTAAAAAGGGGATTGAGTTTTGTTTTCCTAAAAATCCGATTATTCCACACATAATAATATTATATATAATAAATATAATGGATTTCGAAGAAATTATAGGAAGGATTTTGGAGAATTCGTTTGTGTAATTGGTTGGTTTATTATAAATAATATTTATAATAAATTCGAGCAAAATTTTTATGTAAAATGGGCCGGAGAAGTAGGGTTAGTTAACTGTTGATAAAAACCGTATAAAAGTGTATAATGCTATTTTTTAAGTATAATCATAAATTTATAATTATTTCAGTTTAAAGAAAACTAAATATTATATCATAGGATGAATTGTTTTATGATTAATCAAGAATATCCTCAATAAATAACAAAAATAAAAATCATAACTATGTATCAAATCTGTAATATCTAATCTAGTAGGGAATTGAAGTACCACAGAAATAAAATAGATATTCATAAATGATTTAGATATAAAAAAATCGTGTCTTGATAGAGAAATCTATTAAGGCATGGCGTATCCGCTTACGTCATTAAAGACCAAAAAAAAAAATCGTAATATCCAGAGAGAATGAGGATGATTCCATGACCCATCTACTACATCCAATTTTTTAATCTGATTATACGGTTTTATACGGTTTTAAGTAGCGGTTCGAATCCCGAGTGAGTAATAACTCATTTGAGCTTGATTGGCAAAAGCGCTGGCCGTTATAACTTAAAAATAAACATACTATAAAAATATGGACGATAAAAAAATAATAAAATGCGAACAATGTGATTACATCGCATCAAATAATTGGAATAATAAGATGCATTACTTTTCTGCGCATTCTTCAAAAGAAGAACGGTCCAAACAAAAATATTATTGCGATGTTTGTGATAATGTATTCTTTTGTGAAACATATTATAAAAAACATGTTGATAGTAAAAGACATAATAACATGGTAAAATTTATTGAAATTGTAAAAAATAGGGTTAGTTAACTGTTGATTAAAACCGTATAAAAGTGTATAATTATAAATCATGTCGTGATTTATAGTTATCCTAAAATATTACCTATTCCTTTTTTATAATATAATATCGTGTTGTTTTAACCTTTCCATTTTCTCCTGTATTATAGATAAAACTCTTGTTGATAAATAAAAATCCTTGATTCTTAAATAAATTTCGAATAATCGTCAAGTAAGGTCGAACTGTATTTTTATCATTTATTCCATTCCAATAACTCGAAGCAAAATATCTTTTTATATCGATAGCTAATTCAATAATTCGGTTCTGCTTCTCAATATCTTTATCAAATTCATATAAAATAAATGATTTATCTTCATCCAACTGTAATATTTCTAATGCGCGATTTATTGTCTCTTCTCGTTCATTTGTGTATTTATCTGATTTTTTTATTCTCATATTATAAATATAAACATATTCTTTAAGTATGTTTATATGACTATTTTGGAAATTTTATAAAATTGCTCAAATCACATTATGTTAATTTGAAGCTTTTTTTTGGAGTTCCTTCAATTTCGTTTCTCGTTTTGAAACTTTTTCTGGGTCCGAATCAACTTTCGCTTTACGAGCTTCTTTTCGTTTGATCTTATTATCGAATCGTTTATTCTTTTCATTATCGTATGTAGTCATCATTGAATCGTAGGCTCCCAGCTGTTTGTTGTGTGCCTTTAAAATATTTTTAAAAACTTCTTTCGCGTAACCATCCGAATTAAATGTATAAACATTTTGAGTCATCGAAAAATAACTAACTCCTTTATATTTTTTTGTGGAAAACATCGGATCATGATTCCATACACCGCCTTTTGTATGACGACCGCGATCTTCTACATGTGCAACTGTTTTGGTTCGAGATTCAGGATTAAATGGATACAGATTTCCAGTGATATATTCATAACGACATAATCCTACATACATAACATTGGGGATACCATAATCCCGTAAAGTACCACCTGTTAATATAATTACAGAACCATATAATGATGGACTAATCCAAAGACGATTTTTTCTTCTATTTGTCATGTTTTAGCTACTTATACTAAAATATTATCATATTTTAGCATCAATTTTTAATTGATGCTAAAATCTAACCCAAAATCACATTCAAGCGCTCCATGTGTTCGCATTAAAAGGCGCAATCTCATCCGTATTCAAACAATTTTTTGAATTATTGTTTTATTGTCTCCAATAGTAGCTCTTTTTTTTGTGGTTTTGTTTTCAATACATTTGGATTTATCTATTCCTTACGGTATTATTCAATTTTTGAAATTCTTCCATTTTATTACATATTGTTTCAACTTGAATATATGTATTATTTATAGTTCCAAACACTTCTTTTGGTAATAACTCACGTTGTGGAGAATAAATAATTCTACATTTACCAAATTTATTACCATTAGAATTTCTAGTATTATTAAATCTTCTCATATTTTTATTATAAAACATTTTAGATATTGAAGTATTTTCAAGACTTCTATCAAAAATACCTGAATTACAAAATTTATTTGAAATTGTATGGTTATGTGAAACAATCATTATTTTATCAATTGACGGATTATTTGAGTTAGAAATTCTATTATTTGACCGATTATTTAAGTTAGAATTTGTATTATTTGACGGATTATTTGAGTTATTTGAAATTTGTAATTCTGTGCCATTTTTTAACCGATTATTTAATAATTCAATAAAACTATCATAATTATTATTCGGATCAGAATAATTATTATTTGAATTTGGAATAATACTATATTCAAATATTATTTTCGGTTTTGATATGGTTCTATTATTTGTTGTATATGAATTTATCTTTTGAAATATTTCATCAAATATACTACTAAAATGATACTTTGTCATAAATGATATCAATATTTTTAATATTTCAACTAACATCCTCGGTAATTTTGTACAAAACTTTTTAATTTCGTCTTCAGTTCTTAACATATCACTCGTCGCAGGACCATCTTCTTTGAGATAAGGAGTTACATTAACAGTCATACTTAGTTTCATATTCTTTAAAAAATAACCAAATAAGAAAAAATAAGATGTTTCAATTGCTCTAAACATAGCACTTGTATAAAAAATAGTTGGAAGTGTTTCTTTAAATAAATATCCAGCAACAATCGCCTGTAAAATTCCAAGTTCATTAAGATAACTATCTCTATTATTATTTCCATTTATCCATTGATACATTTTAGATATAGTAGGGTTGGTAGTATTTTTGTGTCTAAACCTTGAAACGAATTTTATATATTTATGTTTCAATAAATAAAAATTTGCACAACTGTGGCCATGTCTCATTAAAAAAACAGGGATACGTGAATTATTTTTTAAATTTGAGCTCATATGTTATTACATATAAAAAATTATTGACTAACTAAGATAATAACATTCAAGCGCTCCATGTGTTCGCATTAAAAGGCGCAATCTCATCCGTCTTCAAACGATTTCTTGAATTATAACTACATTTTCCATTATCCCCCTCTTCAGAACCACAATTATCATCTTTTATTCTAATAATTCTTCCCTCTGGCTTCTTTCCGAAGCAATTCACCCCAAAACGCAACTTCTTATCAGAAAAGAAACCGCCGTTTATTCCGGGCTTACCACACGCAGCCTGCTCATTCTTCGATTTCTTCTTCCAATTACACTTTTGCGTTGGGTAATAGGCTGTCTGACCATGACTCCAACCATACGAACACCATTCGGCCCCCTTATTATACGCTTCCACAATCTGTGGGTAAGTAGCTAACTTCGCATTATAACTTTCACATTTACAACGCGCCTCATCAAAAGTGTAATTCTGATTGCTTATATGGAAAACCTGCTCTGGACCCTCTAATTCGCGCTTATTTACATCGACAACCGGATTTGTCGGATTACTATGTTGCGTAGGAGCCCTTGTAGGAGCCCTCGCAATAGCCTCTGCGCTTAATAATCGATTTCCTTCCATAGTAGCCCCCGATTCTTCCTCTTCTTCGCCCTCACATCTTTCAGGAACTACAACCGGATTAAATGGAATACGACACACATCATTATAATTGAATCCAAATATATAATCGCCGTATGATTTCTTGTTTAAACAATCAGTTGTCAGATATTTAATTGTCATAACTGTCAGATAGCTAACAATAAAACCAATAAGTAGAAATAAAAAGACGAAAATGACTATTCTTACACTGGATGTCCCAGATGCTTCGGGGCTCCCAATCGCATTTGCCCCATTTGTTGCGTTGTTTGCCTTCTTATTTCCAAACATGTAATTCTTTGCTTTATTCATAAAAGATTTGTTTCCGTTGGTGCTCACGCTCGCAGTCGCATTCACTCCATTCGCCTTTTTTTCCCCAAACATGAAATTTCTCACTTTATTCATAAACGTTTTATTTTCAACTGGATTCGTGTTCATTATAATTTACCATAGAAAAAGGTTTTCTATGAAGATTCAATAAAATGCTGGTTAATTCCTCGCCTCTGATAAACAAGATAATATGCGTTCGAACTCACCAATGAATCCCAACTAATATCAGATATTGTTTCATCATCGGCCTTTATCCACCGGCTCCCTGACCGACAATAGGCCCAATAATGGCCTCCTAAAAGGTTTCCAGAATGATTCCCAATTCCGACTAAATCATACGTATTCGTGTGATTTTCCACTTTTTCAAAAAGCATCGGGAAACGAACATTGTCAATCGGGAAATCTATTCTCTTGCTAATTTTGTGGCCGTCGTTGTCGAACCGGTTGAAAGAGAAAACTAACACTGGTGGTGGTATATAAACACTCTTTTTTATTTTCCCCGAGCGTAATCCACCGCAATTTTCGCACTCAATCTTATTTTCGCCACGCATATTTTCGCTTATGACATAATGACCGATTGAATCAAAAAGAGTGTTCGTGGAATTCGTAATCGGGAAATTGAGAACATTGAACATATCAAACCGATATGACTCTTTATGACATTCATCGCATTTCGTCCGATTGAGCAATTGGCCGTAAAAAAGCTTCATAATGATTGAATAGCCGGCCCGACTAATCTGATTATTCCATGCCTCAAATGAAAGCCGGTCTAAATCCGTTGCTCCTTTCTTAATAAGGGTCATCCGAACTTTATATGAAAGACCCACGTGAAGCAAATCAATTATTTTCAGGAAGGCCTCGCAAGAGTCCTCTTGGCTCATACCCATAAAAGTGGTGTGAAACCGCTTCAAACAGCGAATGAATGTATTTGGACGAACTGCATAATGGCCATCTGAAAGGGAGCGAATCAGGCTCGAAAAAGCCCTTACAAATTCTTGCTCCGGCTTTTCGTTTATATCATCCTCATATTTTTCGGACATATAAATGCGCAAAGGTCCAATATAATTCAATATTTGGATACCAGTGTTCGCATAACACGTATTTCCAAGATTTACTAATCCAGATTCTCTTTCTTTTTTAGACATTTTTAATTATATATAAATAACATATTACTTATAAATCAATTTTTACTAAAAATAAATTAAACATTAATAATCAGTTCAAACGTCAATAATCTGTTTTGAACTTGATTTTTTTATCTGTATTTTTACCTTTTTAACTTTTTCAACCTCTTCGGGTTTATCGGTTGAAATATCATCTAATTCATTATTTGTCAATGGATTTTTAATTTGGTTGATTTCTTGGCGTGTTAATCCTATTAACTTGTAAAATTCGTCTTCTGTAATATCCGCAATTCCCAACTTACGAATGTCTGGAAGATATTTGAATGCTTCATTATCTAAAAAGTCTTGTCCGTATTTTGTATAATGCCCTATGATATTAATAATTCTAAAATCCAACATTTTTTTCACGAGTTCTAAATTGTCGCCTAAAATGTAGAACTTGTGATTTCCAGTCAAACCCAGTTTGCCATCGTCAATAAACGCCCCAGTAAAACTTGCTTTGTTCGCAATAATCAGTTTGCGTTTATTTGCGTCTGGGTGTTGTTCAGTTGCTTTTTTTACCATTAATCCTTCTTTAATGGTATATGTATCAACCGCCCACATATCTTCTAATGTATATTCAGTTGGTATTTTTGCCTTTGTTCCAGATGATTTTATGGTTTTGGTTTTGTATTCCAATTGTAGATTTCTCGTTTCAATAAATCCAACGAGTTTATTTAATATACTATGGAATGCTAATGGAATGGAATATTTTGGATTGATATATTCGGTTGATGTTGTTGTTAAGTTACGTCGTTTTAGAATTGATGTAATTTCTGTCTTTTTATTTGTTGTATTCTTTTTATTTTGTAATACATATAACGAAATGGGAATATCGGCATTAATCATTCCTTTTGATTGTGAATTATCCCACAATTTCAACCAAACAATATGTTTTTCCAACATCTCGTTATGTAGCGAATGACTTTTCTTCAACCAACTCAACGGATTAATAAATGCTAAAAACCCATCTGGTTTCAACCATTCAAACGATTTTTCAATAAACTTCGTCCAGATGGTTTCATTTTTATCTCCCAATTGCTTTCCAGTATGAGAACGAATGCCTCCCTTGTTGTATGGCGGATTTCCTAAAATAACATCAAAACTATTGAGTGCAACTTCCCATTCACTCACTATATTCAACTCTAATGTATCACCTTCATAAAGGTTTAATTTGTATTGGCTATTAACATTAAATATTTGATGACAAATAAACACATTTTTCTTGTTTAATTCACTCATATATAACATATTTTCTATGATGTGTTTTTTGCGTTCCTCGTCATTCGGTATTTGCGGTTTTAACCCTTCCATCAGTTTCAAATAAACCGCTACTGGAAAATTACCCATACCAGAAGCTGGGTCAAACCATTTGAAGGTAAGTTCTGTAAATATGCTTCGCCCATGTTCCTTAATATAGTGTTTATCTAAATTATCCAACATTTCAAATACTAAACACATCGGCGTAAATACTTCGCCGTTTTCTTGTTTTTCTTTTTGCTTTGGTTTCAAACAACTATCAATTAATTCCAATAATTCTTTTGGCTTGTCAATTAAACTTTGTAAAGACATCTTAAATTGTATTGATATATTATATGTATTTGTTTTTTTATCAAAATAATTACGAATTATTTCTTTAATAAAATTTATTAAATTTTTATGATTCCACCATTTTAAGCACATATCATCAAAAATATCTAATAATTCCGGATTTTCTTGGATATCATTTAACATTCTTACAAAATCTTTATTTGTGTTTGAAATTGTTAGAATACAAGTCAATGGTATTATATAAGGAAGAACATCTTTTGTAAAAGAAATTGGTTTTACATCTTTTTCTTTATCATCGGATACGGTTGAACTATTAGAATCATTTTTTACAATATGTTTTCCGGATGGTAGTTCTTGAGAATTACTTATTTCAATTTTGGCTTTTAATTCTTTATCAGATGATGAATTCATAAATATTTTATTGATTGTTTTCTGGGTTGATGAATCAAATTCAATACATTCATCATCCAAATTTCGCAATATAGACTTGAAACTATTGACTGGGTCCAATTTCCAAATATTCATCAATTTTGATACAATTTCATCTGTGTTTATTTTTTGATGTTTCATCATATCATTATCAATTGTAATTAAATGATTTTCAATCAAATAACCGATTTTTTCATCGATTCCTCTGTCATTATTATGTATAGTATAATTTATACATGTATTCAATACACGACTTATACTCAAATCTACAACAAACCCATATTTTTTACGTTCTCCTTCGGTCATACAACGAAACATTTGTTGTAATACTTTATCAAAAGAAAGAACATTATTCATCAAAATAACAAGGTCGCACAAATTTAATGTAATTCCCAATGTAAGCATATTTCCAGCTAATAAAATTAGTCCATCTTTATTTTCATGTTTTGCTATTTTTTCCTGTTTAATTATTTCATCTTTCACATCTTTCGCAAGTTGTTTATTCTTACGATTCACACACATTATATTATATTTTTTCAATATGCGGTCTTCTTTCATTAAATTCGACAAGCAAATCGAAATTTCATTTATATTGTCGCTTGGAAGAAACCAAATCTGTGTAAATGGTTGTCGCGTATCATTTTCAGAACATATTCCAAAAATGCGAGAGAATATTGATTTATCGCCATCTTTGAAATCACGTTCTCTATTTGAACCAGAAATAAATCGTAATATGGTTTTAACTTCATTCTCAAATTGAAAACGTGTTTTCTGTTCATTTAATGCGAATAATACATCAAAGCAAAAACCATATTTGGTTCCCATTATTTCTCTCTTTATATCATCATATCTTTTACTGTCAAATAATGAAGTAATTAAATATAATTCTGGCATTATTTTATATGGCAAAAATATATCTTCAATCGATGAACCATTATCTTCTAATTTTTTGATTGTTCTTCTAATAAAATCTTCTCCGTGTTTATCGAATAATTTCCGCATACCAATTGAAGAATCCGTTTTCAATATAAGAGAATTATGTATTGATTTACAAATAGATTCATCTTCAATGTCCCAATACATTTGGCATTCTCTCAGAATATTCCATTCTTGTAAAGGTTTGTTATATGTCGCAGTTAGATAAACTTTAACCGTATTTTTTGAAGAATATGAATCTAATATTGACTTAGATAAATCAGTTGTTCCACTAAAATGATTTTCATCGAATACGATAATATCCAAATTCAAGTTTTTTATTAGAACAATTGTTTCATCTTGAATATATTTTTGTAGCAATTGCTTGGACATAATAAAAATATTATTCTTTCCTAATACAATTTTTTCAAGAGATTCCGAACCATGAATTGGATGTATCTCAAATTGTTCAAATTCTTTGAATTTCCTGAATAAATCATCAGTAAATTGTGGAGCAGTCTCAGTTGGTGCAGGTGTAATAATGAGAACATTTGTTTTTTTATAGAATTCAAAATGTTTCATAATCAAACCTCCAGTCATGAATGTTTTTCCGCTCCGACATTTACAACCCCATAAAAAAGATTTATGACTTTCTCTCATTAGTTCAAGTGTTTTATCTGTGATGATTTCTTGATGAAATCTCAATTCCAAATTACTTTTTGGAGAAAAAAATAGTTCATCAAAATTTATTTCACCTTTACCTTTATCAATATGTTTAAGTAAGAGAAGTCGTAATTTTGTAAAACATTTTTGTAAATCATTTTTATCAAAAATGCTATCATCCGTCATATGTTTTGTAATATGAAGACTTGATTTATTTGATTTCTTAACTTTTTCTAAAACTGATTTTTTATCTCGAACAAGCAAATATATTTTATAGTTTTTATATATTGCTATATTATCAAGAATGACAGAACCAATATTTTGTAATTCATAATAAGCGACTGATTTCTCTTTTTTGATATCATCAGTTGATTTTGGAAATTTTGAACTAATAAATATATAGGTATCAGTTATTTTATTATATAATGATATATCGGAACAACCACCTGAATTACCACTAACAACATTTTCCAATATATAATCAGATAAAGTTGTTATTTTTTTCATTTTTCCTTCATTCGCATTTCCAATCATATGATCAAAAGATTGGAATATTTCAAATAATCCAAACTTTATACATATATCAAATAAACGCTCAAAAATAAAACCTTTCCTTGATTGTTCTGGAAATAAATCTAATATGGAATCAATATTCTCATATTTTATAGATAAAAGTATTAGCTCTCTTATGTTCATTGAAATATAATATTATTATTTATCATATTATAAAATATTCAATTTTTACGAAAACAAATCCATATTCAAATATAAAATATTTGAGCATATTATAATTAATGAAATTTTATACATGTGAAAAGTGTGGTAAAATATTCGACCATAAGCACAACTATATTTATCACA
>VFQS010003171.1_pt1 | contig 12742 bp, 6 predicted proteins | sample 3512361 | NCBI WGS metagenome assembly VFQS01 (sample SAMN10412375, study PRJNA504923) | tailings metagenome | isolation source: Relicate 1 Philex TSF3 active mining | place: Philippines
TGTGAAAAGGGGGTTAATCGTCAGGATTGTAAGGAAGCCGGTGAAACTGGTGGATTCAATAATGGACGTAACATTGAGGGCGCTGTTGTTGGGCCTGTAAAATGCGCACAAGTACCTGTTGCTGGTAACAATGCATTCATCTATGATCCTAAGAATCGTCGTTTTAATATCAACCTGCGCGTGCTTACACCCGTCGGAACTGGTATTTGTAAGGTGATTGTTACAAATCAGAGCGGAACTCAGGTAGGCTATGCTATGGTGGATACACCTGGCAAGGACTTTACAGTTACTGTATTGAATGTAACTGAGGGTGATCGCTTGAATGTTCGCATAATTGAGGAAGTACCGTATCGTGCAGGTGGAAAACAGGAGGTTTTTTATTATGCAGCAAATCCAAATGGAACAACTTGGCCTAGAAGTGACGGCGGTTTCTATGGAAGTTCTCAAGAGGCTCGTACTGTATGCGAACGTATTGGTACATCACAAGCAACAGAAACTCAGTTACGTACCATGCAGCAACTGGGAGGTCAGAACTGCCAGCAAGCTTGGGCAAACGGGTTTTTAGGTTACCCCTCGCAGGGCTATCAGAAGGATGGTATATGTGGTACCGGAAGTGGTCTTCAGACCAGCAAACTTGGGCGTGGTGCAGCATGGTGTTATGGAGTAAAGCCTCCAAACAGCACTAACAATTTCTTTATAACAAGCGCTGGTTGGTGGTTTAACCCTTATAAAGATATGGAGCCTTCACAAGCAGATATTCCTGCTCAGTGGTCGCAGCACGGCGACTATCAGGCACCTTCTCAGCGCGCAGTACTAATCCAGTGGGAATCACTTGATGGAAAACGCAAGGTACCGTTTGAGCAAACCGTGCTAGCCATGAATGGACTGCGGGCAGAGGGTGGTGCAATAAAGACTCTGCGCCGTTTTGCAACATTTAATGGAAGAAGAATCATTATGCAACCACGACCAGCCTCTGTCCCCACTATGCTTACAAGTATGTTTTGGTTCTGGTCTAATCAGTCCGATTCTCAGCAAATGACAGTGGAAGCCCAGGTGCCTGGAACATTCATGGATCCTGTGTATTCCGAGGATCTTGCAATTGCATCTGCTGGCCCACTTGTTACTAAACCTGAAACAATGGAACTTCTGAAGACAGGTGCTTGCTTAGGCCCTGATGAGGCTCCTGGTAGATACACAAGTGCGTGCTTGATCAGCCTTTTCAAGAGCGCAGGCGGAGATATTTATAATGGTAATTTGGCAAAGGAAGGTTTGGAAAAGCTCAATACTATGGGTGATATGGATACAATTGGCGGATACTTGAGCGAGCTATATAACCTTGCAACAAAAGGCAAAAGTACAACTGGAATGCGTGCAAGTGCCACACAAATCAACGATGCTGCTCAGAAGATGTTTGGCTTTGACATTGTTACACCCTGCGAGGATGTGTCAGAAGACTCAAGTGGTAAGATAATATTGGTACCCCGTGTTGGTGGTCTGGATGCCGAATGCTTAGATTACCTGTGGCAGAATACTGGTAATGATCGCAGCCGCGGATATGAGGATTTGAGTCGTCGCACGTTCCTCAAAAACACCTACACATTTATTGGTGATCGTTTTAGTGGTCTGCGCAGCAATGAGGGCACAAAAGCTGCTCGTGCTATCAAGCCATTTGCGGCCTGTCAGAAATCAGGAACTATGGCACCAATTAGTGAAACAGGAAAGGAGAATATTTCTGCAATTGCTATTGCAAACTCAAAGGGTAGCATAGATATGATTCAACGTTTCTACGATGGCATTCATAAAGCGGCTAACTATAGCGGTAACAATACAGATATGAAAGCAACACACGCCCAGGCAATTGAGCAGTGCTACGGTATTAAGCCGGCAAAGGAAGATGCACCGCCAACATGCGGTGTGCGGGCTCGCTTTGTACGAGTGCTTCCATCACATATTGCAGCCTTTGGTATTAACGAGGCAATGAATGGTCCAAATGATCCTGGGCAGCGCTGTATGCAGATTCCACAGATTCAGATATTTAGCACTGATGGTAAGGAGTTGGCACGTGGAAAACAACAAGGAAGAGATATTGAAGCTAAAACCGAGGGTTGGGGAGGTAGCCCAGGTTATGCAGTTAATGGCGATGCTCGTCCTAAAACACATTGGGAAGGCGAATATCACGACGCGTGTAACGGTCCTCAACATCAGTCCTGGACGGTTGATCTTGGTGGTGAATTTGATATTGCAAAAATTGTATATTATTTACGCACGGACTGCTGCACCGGTCGTCAATATGGAACACCTATCCAATTACTTGACTCGGCAAAAAATATTATTGCAGAGAAAAACTTGGGTAGTGTAGGTACTTTTGCAGCACACATTCCTCAAGTACTTCTGTTTTCTGCAGCTGATGCTCGCCCTAAAATACCAATTGATGCATTAATACCTGGAACTAAAGTAAGTATTTATTCTGCAACTGGTGTTTCATTAGCACTTACATATACTGGACCTGGGCATAATATTGATGTAATTAATGCATTCTTGCCGAATCTAGCTATGTATGGCGATGCAGTGAAAAAGAATGGATCATGGGAAATTGTTGCTCCCAATAATGGTCGTCCAGGATTTATAAGTCTGCGATTATCTTATTCCAATCCTAATAATCGCTGGTTCCTTAGACATGCTGGATTTAGAATTTTATGGCATGCTTTTGAGGGTTCAAGTCTCTATGCCGAGGATTCATCCTTCAGAATCATTCCAGCATTAAATGGGGATAAAACTATGGTATCATTTGAATCTTCAAATTATCCAGGGTATTATATTTGTACAGATTTTAATAGGGCTCGTGAAGTATGGATTGGGCAAATCAATAGAAGTAGCGAATATGATATGTTGCGCGCGTGCTGGCGTGTAGATAAGCCTATAATATAAAATTGTTAAAACCCTGCATTTCAAACAATCTTGTCTATGAATATTGTTTGATATTTACAAAATATTATTTAAATACATTATAATGAAATTAATAAACTTTTTGATTTTATACAAATATTTATGGAGGAGGGTTGAAGGGGAGGGCAGGGCCCCCTTATGAATATTGTTTGAACCAAAAGTAGAGGAATGGCCGAGTGGCTTATGCTTATAACTATCATTGTTGTCCTTCTGGCGACGCTCATGTTTTTTGGCCGGCGTGGATCCGAAGGATTTATGGGTGCAGGCATGAAAGAACAGATGCAATTTGGCGCAAATCAGAGTACCTACTTTTTTGACCAGGCTGACAAGGCTATTCTAACAAATCCCGGTATAAGCTTATTTGGCCTTAAGGACGCGCTTTCCTCGCCCGATGTGCTGCTTCCCGTGAATAAGGATCGTGACTTCAGCACTTACTTCATGGAAGATCCAGAAAATGCATTTAGTGATCAGGATAGTAAGTTCTGTCGCGGTGCCCGAATGCCTAAGGATCTTCCTCAGCGAAAACCACGCGACAAATATGGCTGCGGCTGGTATTTCTACTCGGATCCAAATCGCCCATCAGTCGGAACTTTTGGAACACGTAGCGGGCCATTGTTTGCAAATCAATTGGGTGGCGGACAGTGGATTTGGGATCTGAATGTTGCACAAATGCGCGAGGATATTAAGAACTGCAAACGTGTTCGTGATTGCTCATTGCTAGAACTAGAAGGATTCAAAGGCGAGTGTGGATTCTGTAAGGAACGTGGATTTGCAGTTCCAATTAAGCCCGATGGATCCCCTAAATATCCAAATGTCAGTGATGCATTATGTGGAGGTAATACATTCAAAACCTATGCGGAGTGTATTGCGCCGCCAAAGGTTATTACTGAGAGTGGTGTAGATTGCAAGGGCCTGGGCTTTGCATCACCCGATAATAGTATCCGTCTTTATTCTTCCGGCGACTGCTCTAAGATGGGTGGCACACATATTCCTAATGGTGAATGCTTGAAACCAGGTGGCGGTTCCTATAGTTGGGATTGCCGTGGTCTAAATACACCTGCCGCCCCTACTCGTGCCGTATGTGACCCCGATGCACGAGGAAACCTTTCTCGTGCCTGCTTAATTCAACTAGCCACAAGCGTGGGATTATCCGAATCTGGCAATATTGTACGCATGCTGCGCATGGTTCAGGGTCCCAATGATATGGATACAATGGCAATTGATGAACTCCGCGGAGTTGGCCTTGATGTTCCAAATTCAATTCTTGGAGGCGGAAATATTGATCGTGCGAATGCACTTGCTATGTATCGTCGTATTGTTGATATGATGCGTAATGGCCCCACAGATCTTTCTCGCAAGGCGGCAATGTACTTGGCGGTTGGCGGAATGGAGTTTGATACATGCGACATTGAGGGTGGCAAGCGTGGCCCCTTCAGCTCGGTATGCTTGCAGCGCGCCTGGCGACAGGCTGGATGCCAAGCCGGTGGTGAGAAATATCCCAATCGCCAGACTGTTAGCGAAGTTGCCAATATGTCCTGGGCTCAGGTAAATTCACTCTTTAGGAATGCATATAACGCTATGAAATCCGATAATCCTGGAACACAGGATAAGGCTATCAAAGACTGTCTTGGGCCTGGTGCGGAATTTGCCCGCACTGGTGGTGCTACCTGCTGGAAGTGTCTGCCTGGACTTGGTGTCCCACTCCGTAAAAATGCAAATGGTGATATTGAATGCGCGAGCTATGATCGTACTAACTGTCTATGGTCTTCTGAAGAAGGCTGTCGGCAAACACTGGCAAATATGCCTACAAATCTAAATCCACTTGTATGTACCGAGGCAGCGTATCGTAATCCTATCCATTGGTGCGCTCGCGCTCGCAACTCAACAGAATTTGGCGGTAAAGGTAACTATGAATACCTAGGATGCTTCGGTGATAGCTGGAATCGCGCTATTCCTACATATACCGGTAATGTATCAACTGTAGAACAATGTAAAAATAGAGCCGAACAAATGGGTATGAACACATTTGGTCTCCAGTATTATGGTGAGTGCTGGGTTGGCAATAACCCGCCTTACGCAAAATACGGAATGCGTAGTAACTGCGGAACACTTGGCGTTGATTGGACCAATAATGTATATCAGAAATCATAAATCACTATATAGTTCTATCAATGATAGACAAATATAGTATTATTCATCACCGCCTGCACCGGCAGCTCCTGCTGCGCCAGCCGCACGAACAGCCGCCGCACCCTCCTTGATATCCACATCAATCAATGGATGGAACATAGGTTCCATGGATGCACCCTTAAAACGATAGCATGCATATCCGCCATTTTCTGTTGTATTTAACTCACAATCTACTGCAGCGCGCTTCATCACATCCAGAATACTATCGGCCAACTTCTTCTTTGCGTTCATCAGATTCCAAATTCCCTGATCGGTTGTTAAACCCTCATCAAAGTTAAATAATGTTTTATCTACACGACCTGCCGCTTTCTGCTCATCACTAAACTTGCTAATGTAGATGTATGTATCCACGTGACGCTGCTCCACGGGCAAATCCATATGAGAGCAAATACGAATTGCACGACCTTTTACTTGATCCAAACGCACGTAGTTCCAATAAGGTTCCATAATATGCACCTGGCGCACATTGCTGAGCGAAATACCTTCAGCGCCTGACTGAGTAATCATGATCACCTTACAGATCTGACCCGCCTTATTGTCCTTAACACCGGTAAGTTCCTGAACCTGTGCAGCAAGTGCTCCAGGAACCTTGTTCCATTTTCCATTAAAAATGGCTAGGAGAATATTACGCTTGTCACGATCCTCGTCGCCTGTGTAGGAAATGTAGCGCGGTGTATCTGCAGCACCCGCAAGTGTTTCAGGAGACAACGTCCATCCGCCAGCGGCTGGAACAATATCAAGACGTGTATAGTTTTGCTGTGTTTCCAACGCAAGTCCAAATAATCCTACTCCCTCAAGTGTTTTGAAGTTACTATAGACAAGTACTGGTCCTGTTGCTGTGCGAAGGCGATCAAGGATTGCCTGGAACTTTGGTGAAAGATTCCGCAGACTTCCTGGGGCAAATAGTGCAGGTGCATTTTCTTTCATAGTCTGAATAGCAGCCAACAATGCATCTTCATAACTTACCTTGGGTTTTGGCTTTCCAGCGGCGGCGCCAGCAGCGCCACCAGGTTCTGCGGCGGCGACGCCTTCCTCAGGTGATCCAGCTTCTGCCTCAGCGGCTGCATCTGCCGCTGCATCCGGCGGAACATACATAACGCCCTCAGGATCCAACAGCGTGCGATCCGCCTCAGCATCCACGGCATCACCACTTGCTCCAGGGCGCGCCCCAATCATCTTTAGCGCTTCGCGATAATCGGAAGGTCGCGGGCGTTCCATATCCGATGGAAATGCAAAGTTGCACGCAGCGCGACTAAAAATCTTAAAGGTAGAGTTCTGCGATTTATTAACCTGATCATACATTGTATCCTTGGGTTTTGCCGCGCCTGCAGGTAACTTCTTATCGCGTCGTTCCTTTGTAATCTCCTCATTTCGGACATCTGTGTATTCCTTCAACTGCTGCTCGCTCATATCCACTTCTACAATAAATTCTCTACTGCTCGCCATTAAATCTGCTTTACCGCCTTTGTAATAGGAAATCAAGCCGGATAAGCGGGCCATCAACAGCAACTTCATGGATTCCTTCACTTCCAAACGGTCAGTATCAATAAAAATTTTAGTGAATTGTTTTTCCAGATCTGGAAGGCGGGTAAAAGCTGTGAAAGTCGGATCGCCCAACTTTGCAACACCACGTGATGCCAAATCCGAGGCCACGCGGCCATACCACGACGCCAGATCACGCTCCCGCGCCACTTCCTCTGCCGCCGCAGCCCCACGATCATCACGAACAAATCCGCGGAAGTCTCCATTATCAGGATTCACCACCTTTCGGAATCCAGAAGTTACCGGTGTAATTCGGAGCGTGCTTGTGGAACCATCGTCGCGTGGAACAATTTCCGCAGTATCCACTTCAGGATGAATCTTTAGCATATTCAGAATTCGCTTTTGCTGTTTTCCATCCAGCACAGGAGTTACAGCTTCCGCCATGCGCCCATCACCCGCCAACAAATCGGCCAGAATTGCCACTTCCTGTGGGAAGTTAATAATCGGAGTGGCGGAAAGTGCAATAATCTTTGTTCCCACCGCATCCGCCAACATTCTGTACAGCAAATATGACTTATTGTACTTCTTTGCTGCAACACCACAGAACTTGGGCTTGTAATCAGGCATTGTACGCGGCTCCTCCTTGTAGAAATACTCAAGGTTAGAGTTATTAATTGTACGAATCAAGTTATGGACTTCATCAATAATAATGGTGGCGCCATCAAACTTCTTAGGGCCCTCAGCGCATGCCCATTCGCGCACAGTTTCCGTCGTAACACCATTATAGTTAATAAATGTAAAACGAGCATTCATAATATCAACAATTTGTTCCTGAATTTGGCGGCGCTGTTCAATGCTTAGGGTCTCAAAGTTGGGAGCTTTTGCTGGATCAGGAATCCAACCACCGCCGCGTTTCTTGATCGTGGATCGCGATAACCCAACTACTTTCATAAGAATTTCGGCTTCAGGAGTAGGTTTCTTGAGATCTGGAACTGGAATCCATGTCCAGTGATTCTGGATACGATAGATGTAAGGGCCGCACTTTGTAATTTCATCACGGTAGTTGGGCTGCAGGGAAGCAGGTGTCATAATAATAATGGGTCGTTGATGTTCCTGGTATAATGCTTCCAAGGCGGCAATGGAAGTACAGGTTTTACCGGATCCAAGGCCGTGATAGACAAGAACACCGCGATAAGGACTGGGTCGCTGCATGTAATCGCGCACAAATGACTGGTACTGGAATGTTTTGACTTCTTTTTTGCTGGCTTCAGCCGCCTTTGCGCATGCATCAGGATCGGGGATAGCAGGAACATCCTTAAGCTTATAGCGCCAGTAGGACTGAATAATAAAGTCCTTAAAATAACGGCGATTTGGAGGCACAAACACATCTGTGCGCTTTGTGACTGCATTTTCAGGATGAATCTGGACACGACTGTAATCGGTACCCTTGAAACGTGCAGCAAGATCTGCAAGCGGTTTAGGAATTTCTACTGCAAAATCGGCATCAAGAGCGGGTGCGGCAGCGGCAGCGGCAGCAGCACCTGGCGCCTTTGGTTTTGCAAACGCAGGCGCACGGGGTGCAAATGCATCCGATGGTTCTTTTGGAGCACGCTCCTTGTATTCTTTGACTCGCTGTAAGTAAGCCTCGCGTTTTTTACGTTCCTGATCACGCACAAAGTCTGCCATAACAGAACTATCAGGGGCGGCGGCCGCTGCTGCTGCTCCACCAGGTGCTTCGCCTGCACCTGGCGCACCCTCAATACCTACACCCAATCCGATTGTTTCGGCCGGCAAGCTCATATCGGCCGCTGCAGTGGCAGATTCAAGGCGTGTAAGAAGATCTGCGGGTAAAGGTCCGCGGCGTACAATACCTTTCTCAGGTGGCATAGGGTTTCCCCACCGGGGTGGGCCAACACGTCGTACAACATTACCAGCTTTTGCCTCCGCCGCCATTCTACCGTAGGGGCCTATTTTGAGGATAGTAGGAACGACGCAGCAGAGGTCTAAAAAATCTGCCCTTAATTTTAATTAGATGGCCGATGAAACTACACCACAAAATACTGATTTTGCCCGTCAATACGGCACAAACTGGACAATTACAAATGTAAGCACATTATTTGAGTGGGTAAATATATCAGCTTATAACATACGATGTTTAGAAATGAGCATTGATAGATATCGTATGCTTATTCGTAATCAAACAGTACTTGCACTTATACTTTCTACACTTTCAGGAACAATTGCGGTATCACAATTTGGAGCAAATGATGGATCAGTGCGTTATAATGTTATCCAAGGTATCTTTACAGCATTTTCATTTGCGATGACAGTAAGCGCAGGCGCATTAAAAGTATATCAAGTGCAGGAACGCCTAGAAGAAGCCATTAAACTTAAACAGGAATGGATTGTTTTTGCAACAACAATTGCATCGGAACTTCAATTACCAATTGAACTTCGTCGCGATGCTCTTTTTATGATTAAGAAACACAAAGATACATATTTAGATCTTATGAAATCAGAAATAGAAATCCCTGAAAGTATAAAGGCAGCGGTTGTTAAGGATCTTCCGCATGCAGAATCTTCACTTGACTGTGCAACTCTACCACGGACAATCATTAACATTTGTAATCAGGAACTTGCGGATATGAAGTCTGCAAATGCACGAAATAAAGATCGTTTTACTATACGACCAAAAAATACTGTTCAACAATCCAGTGCAACTACTATACCACAAAATGAATCTCAGCCATCAAACACATCAATTAATGCAGCATTTCCAGATTCCGTAATTCTTACAGTAGCAGCGGTAGCGCCTGCAGCTACAAACGAAATTGGAGTTACTCGTCCTCCAACGCCCCCAACTTTATCAATGCGCGACGACTAGCCTCCTGTTCCGCCACTTTCTTATTGCGTGCAGTTGCAGTGGCAACAACTTCACCACCAGGTGATAGCACACCCATGGTAAATGTGCGATCGTGAAGCGGCCCCTCAACAAGGACTTCCTTATAGCGCGGAGGCGTGTGATAGGTGGCCTGATAATATTTTAGAAGCTGATCCTTGAAGTTATTATCTTCACTGATGAGCGCCACAAAGTCGACCTGTGTTTCAAACAGGTTGATTAGCCATTCCTTAACGCGTGTGAAGGCCCCACCAGGATTAGATTCTGCGATGTCCAGATACATAGCGCCGACCCAAGCTTCTAACATGCTGCCCAGGATGCGCAGATTACGCCGGCCATTGCACACTTCTTCCTGATGTCGGCTAAGAATAATCCAGTTCTGGAATCCAATTTTCTGGGCAAGCTCACCAAGTTGCTTGTTATTTACAAGACGTGTGCGAAGACGTGTAAGAAACCCTTCATCCTGATCAGGATAACGTTCCTGCAAATACAGCGCGATCACACAACCTAGCAACGAATCTCCAACAAACTCAATCTGTTCATTATCCGCTTCGCATAGCGGCATGCATTCCGGTGGCCGTTCCGCGATTACAACAGGTTCGTCTGCAGTTCCAAGTTTGTTTTCGGGCCGATCTACGTAACTGCTATGCACACATGCTTGACGGAAAAGTTCCCAACGGCGTGGTTTATCCTTTACACCATAGGTTCGTAGAACACGAAGAATCTCGGCATCCGGTATGCGACGGTTGGCGAGATTCCAGGGATTGTAGATTTTAACTTCATCAGCAGCACTGATGACAAGAGTTGGCTCAGTCATTGTTCCTATATACTTCTGTGCAGCGCAGTATTTAAATCAGTTTTTACAGGCGCCGCGAGCGAAAAATTGAATAATTCCAAATGAATTGTAGGAAATGCAGGATCATGACCTCCATTCTTAGTCACCCTTTCTTCCAGCCATTGGCTGATCGCGCCATCGCAACTTCCTATGTTCAAAGTATGCGTATTCCCGTGCTACGATGTAGTTCAATTCCGGGCCGATATGCAATTACTTATGCAGTTGGCACAAATATTCATCATTCATTACTTCGCGAAAATGAAAATGGAACTGTTGATATAATTAGTGAGGATGGTAGTCGGCTACAACGATTTCTAAACATTCTATCAGTTATTTCTACTGTTTGGAATCCGATGCCATATATAGCTTCAGTTCGCGACGAGGATCCTCAGCCATGTATTGCATCATAAATAGCGGCAGCAATAGTTTTGCTGATTTTCTTTTTGCCACCCTGTATTTCACACAATTCCTCGTGTGTTAGCGCTTGAAGCGCAGTGAAACTGTTTTTGACTTTGGCTGCCACGGCGGCTGCTGCCGTTTTACCTAGCCCAGGAATAGCCAGCAGGAAACTTAGAAAAATTCGCTCAGGCGTATTGTTATCTGCCTTTTTTACATGAATTGCTTCTGTGTATGCTGCGGCTGCTTCAGAAGCAGTTGTTGCCATACCAGATTTGAAAACTGCGGGGTCAGAAACAAGAGCTTTTGCAATCCGGCGGATCCACATAATTGTTTCCTTCAAGGAAGTTGAATGAAAAACAGAAATATTGTATCGGAATTGCAGACGAACAATAGCTTGTTGAAGATTTACTTCATTGAATTTTCCACGGCACCAGGTTCGGCTAAGTGTTGGGCTCCATGCTGGTGCTTCCACAACATATCCAATGGAAGTTCCGGCTCCACGTAGAGCCTGAAGGCGAGCACGTTGTTCTCTGTAACGCCCATCCTTTTGACTGGCGCCAAGATCTTCCGCTGTTTTGCGCTCAAGAACTACCAGTGGATTTGTACCACTAATATCGGCTGCTGCGTAAAACGCAATATCACCCACATCCAGTGGCGCCTTTTCTACCCACCAACCTTCGGATGGCATGGTCACTACACCACTACTATCCGTAAGCATGCGGAAGGGTTCAAGGTCTTTCCATAGATCATCCTCGCGATTATCTATCACAACACGCAAACTCATTCTGCAACTGCGTTCCGCAACGGCGCTTTAAATCCACCCGAAGTATTGGGTGGAACTTGTGGCATTACACAGTATTTTATACTTGTTATGTTAATATACTCGGGTCGCGTTATGGCTAGCCCAGCCCCACCCAACGCTTCCAAAAGAGTATAGTATAATAATATACTTCGCCGCATCTTTGCGGGCACAAATTGTGTTTATCCTACGTTGTTTTTAGTCATATTATGCTTAAAAACAATTTATGCGTGTGGGTGCGATTAGTACCATTCACGGTTAGTTTCAGTGGGTGCAAACATGCGCTCCAGGCCCGGTGTCCATTTATTGAAATCCTTGTAGTTCCAGAACTTGTTATTGGCACGATCACCAACACCCGATTTATCAAAATAGGGATCATCCTGAAGGCGATTTGTAATATCCAGATTTACGGGCGGCTGTGCAAGACCCTTGGCTTCGGCGGTTGCCAAATCCATAGTTTGCGCCTCCTGCCACGACTCCTTCTGCGGTTTGGGTCGCAACTCAGTGACTTCCCACTTGTTTTCACCGGTCTTTGATACAACAGGTTCCCAACGGGGATCGGAAGCATACATTTCATTTACAAGGCGTGCAACTGTTGCTGTTTCGTTATCAACTGTATGCTTAGTTACAGCAGTTGGTCGGTAAGATGCAAGCACTTTAGCTTCGCGCATCTTAGCTGCTTCTTCATCGGGTGGCAGCAATGTTCCGCCCTCCATATTTTTAAAGAAGACACCGGTTTTTGGATCACGCTCCGCATCCTCCATGCGACCTGCAATAAATTCATCCTCCGCGGCAGCGCGAGCTTCAGAATTAAATGGAAGATTTGCCCAATCAAGTTTGTATTTTTCCATCAAGTTATTCTTAACAGCCTTACTTAGTTCATTGCGCGCGCGACTTTCCGATTCTACAACACGGGTATATTCGTAATCATCCAGTTTATTTATGGGTGTTTTTGCTGAAGTTGTTTCCTCAGAATCAGTTTCAAAAACTGTGCGTGTTGCATCCTGCATATTCATAGCTGCCGGTGGTTCTACTCCATTTCCAAGACCACCCAGAATTCCAGGAGTTGTTGCCTTGTTGGGCCGAACCTTCGGAGCAACGCATGTTGCGCCTTTTGCGTATAGATCGGACAAATATCCAACATAATCCGACATGGTTCCAAAGTTGCGATCACCAGGCTTTACATAAATAC
>VFQS010003172.1_pt1 | contig 12740 bp, 17 predicted proteins | sample 3512361 | NCBI WGS metagenome assembly VFQS01 (sample SAMN10412375, study PRJNA504923) | tailings metagenome | isolation source: Relicate 1 Philex TSF3 active mining | place: Philippines
CCCCAAAACCCCAAAACCCCTTGAAACAATTGAATATGAGTGAGAGATACTATTAGTGAAAAAGGGTTGGAGAGAGAGATAGATCAAGCGAGACCGAAGTCGTCAAGTTGATCGATGATGTTAGATCTGCTCTCGTCGAAGCAGACGATCGTGCCGCCACTCAGATACATGTTCATCTTGCTCTCGTCCTGGGAGAGAGCGAAGCTCTGAACAGCGGGCATGGGCGTCCGAGAGAACCCGGTCGTGTTCTCTGACTGGCCGGCCGCCGACCTGTGACTCATCTTGTAGCCGGTGGCTCTGGGGTCCTCGCCCGCCTTCTTGCCCATGCTCTGGTCATGAATCATCTGGTAGAAGGTGTGCTGGAGGTTGTCCTTTCGGTTATCCTTCTCGAGGTCGTAGAGACGTGAGACGCGAATCACGCCATCAAAGCTCATCTACTCCTTCTTCGTCTTCATATTGAACACCATTATCAGGTGGTCCTCATTCTGTGTCAGCTAGGCGTACCTGAACTCAAAGAGCTCATTCTCTCTTTGCGTGGACACGAGTTGATCCCCATTGATGGAGAATACGAATGTAAAGAACTTGCTGGGGTTTCTGACCATGACAACGACGTAGCCGTGGAGAGATAATTTGAGGCACATGACCTCCATGTCGGGGTAAGCTAGCTTGTCCAGATGGATCACCTTCCAGAGGGCGGCCGAGCGCAGACATCTGATAGCCAGCGTGCCGTCACGTGAAGCAGTCACATACATGTCTAGCGTGTAATTGATGTCGATAGAGAGGATCGCGTCCGAGTGGTCCTGGAATTTGTACTAATGAAATACAGACGGTTAACTACTTATTGAAGCTTACTTTGAGGGTGAAGGGGAAGTACTTATCGGTCTGGTTTTCTAATTGTGCAAGCTGCATTCTGCCAGGTGTCAAGCCAGGTGTATGCAACACAGATGCACTCATCTCGTTTTGCATGAGCGCTTCCTCTTTAGCTTGAGGCATATCATCCCCAATGGCGCGTACATAGTGACACAAGACACCATCAGCATCTCCCGAGATGAAGTATTTGAAGTCTTATGAGAATTTAATTGCAGTTACCAATGCCTACAACATGAATTTATTCAGACAAGATGTATTACATTATGTTTCCTCTCTACATGCACAATCTATGAGGCTTTCTTGATGTTGAGATCAAAGACCTTGATCGAATTGTCCAAATTCTGGCAAGTGAACAGCAAGGGGTGACGGTATCCAGTCGCTGTTTAAGCCTACTTATCCTTGAAGGATCCTCCTCCATACAATTGGAAGATATTATTGTAGTCTCCCTTAAGATTAGGTCTTCTGAGGCCACCGAGAGGCTTCAGACTCTTAAGCTCCTCTTGAAGGAAGCTTTCTCTACATGCGACGCACTGAACCTGTTGAGTTTCACGGTCGGCCAAGAAAACGAAAATGCGGCCATTAAGCTGAGAGAAAGCCATGTGGAAGATTTGATTGTCGTCGGGTCTGTCGATCTTGTGACACTCATATATCTTCCTGAGGTCATTCTCGGTCTTCTTCTGGTTTTGAGAGAGCTTATAGTTGAGTAGCTTTTGGATCAGAGATGAACTCTTGAATTCTCCGTTTTAATTGGGTTGCTTGGGAAGCATGTCTCCAGCACCCTCCCGGGCAGTACGCGAGTTCATCATCATATTCATTTATTACTGTTTTAGCTATTGTGCACCAGTCAACTTATTCATTTGTTTATTGTATTTCGCAGAAACGATAGCCTGACGATCAAGGATCTTTTATTGCTGTTTCGATACAGGTTGAGCGGGGGTCGGGTTCTAAAAGGCTAAGGCCTCATTTTCTCCCTCCTCGTTTTCTTCCTCGATAGCCGCCATATTAAATTAGATCGCTTGAGACTAGATTTGCATTGAGGCCCCGACAGCCTTCTTATCCAGAGTAAAGAGTGGTTTGGCGAAGAGTTTTTGAGGGACCTGCATAAATTCAAGTACCGTATCAATGTTGTGAGGTTCCATGCTTTCATGGTTTTCCCTGACGTAGTCCTCATATGCGTAGCAGAAGTATACATTATAGAAACCTTCGTCCTTTTGGCGCGCGCCAAACAGCATATCGAGCCACGCCCTTATCTACTTTGCGACATGCTTTGACTCGAGAAGTTCCCTCTGAATTCTCACGAAATCGTGCTCATTCGAGGCCCACTTCGGAAGAATAACCTCGTTCACCGGCTGATTTGAACGACTTCTTCCAAGGTTTGCCAGATTATGGTTTCTGAATATCTCAGGGAAGTAAAAGAATTCTGGGGTAAGTTCGCAATTGTTCTAGGGGTCGTTCAACAAAGAGGACCACTGATCAGCGAAAGAAAAGAAAATGCGGTCTGGGTTGTCCAAGCCATTGTTTATCTTGATGAAGTTGTCTGTGAAAGGCTGCATCCTTATCAGGAATGAGAGGGAGAAAAGTCTGGTTGACATACCGAATTTCAAGTGATGGGGTTCACTACCATAGATCATGGGCTCTCCATCTGTAGTTTGAGAGGATTAAGCAAACTGTTCCTTGACATAATTAAGCTTCTTTTCGCTTAATATTGCACTATTGAGTAGAAGGTCACGGAATCCATCTGTCTCATTCTTCTCAGTCTTTTGTTTCAGCTCTTCATAAGAGCAATTGTATTCACTGATGATCCAGGGGAAGATGGGATACTGCGCGAAATCATTGAAACTTCTTCCACTGTATTTGTTTACAAGTAGAAGGAATTCTTGAGTTGTAATGTCACCGGAATTCCATGAGTCGAAGATCTTTCTATTTTTGAATTCATTCTTGGGATCGTCCACAATATCCACTTTCTTTTGAGGGTGAGACTTGTTATGACGAGCCACAGCGCCTTTGAAAGTGTTGTAGAACCCATTAAACTTCTCTTCAGTAAGCATGTTAAAGAAGTATGATTTTTTCTCTCGGGTAAATATTTCGAGTCCCTGAGGCATCAGAGCGAATCGACGCTTGAATACCTGCTCAAGTTGACTAATAGGCCATATCTTCATTTTCTTCTATATTATCTGATCTTGTTTCATGGCAAACTTGATCTCAAAGTTGACTTTCTCAGGCTTAGATTTGAACATCAGATAAGTATTTGAGAGGTAGAGCTCACCGAGCTAAGCGCCCTCAACTGTTATGAGCTGTACCTCTACAGAAGACTGGAGTGTCTGATCCATTTGCTTGGTAATAGGATGGAACACAAAGGCCTTTTAATTGTTCAAGAAAGCATCTGGATTCGTGAAAAGAGTGTATAAGAAATCATTTTGCTCTATTTTACTCATCAAAAGCTCTCTAAGGCGTTTGAAAGTCTCTGAATGAGGTTATTGTGCTTAAGAGTGAGATTGTTGAGGGTTCTCTTAGTTTTACGATTCTTCTTTATGCTTTTGTTTCTTCTCAAGATATTCCAACAATTATTTATAATCTGCAAAGTCACCGTCTTCAAGCAATGATATGGCGAATAGATTCTTCAATGTGTCATGGACGAAATACTTGTGAGAGATAAGGAACTTAGATTGCTTGTATTTACGATCAGGCTTCAATAGAAGCATTCTACCCCACAAATCATGAGTGCGTCTCTACCGAACGAAGTGATCGTACTGTCTGGATTTATAGCTGGGTGGATTTACAGCACCTGCTTGTTTTATCTATGTACCACGGCGCATTTGACTATCTTTGGTTTCTTCATTATCGTTTTGGGGATCAATAATCTGTAAATCTGGATTCATTACGTTTGCCAAGTCATAGATCTCTTTCATCTCCTGATAGTCCAGTTTGATCTGCTCAAGATTATCGTACCAGAGAGATGCGGGGTCCTCAAAGAGACGCTTCACTATCTTTTTATAGCATTGCTTTGAGTAGTAATAGTCAAAGTTGCGATATCTCACTTAGTTAGGTGGTTCAGCTGCCTGGAATTTACTTTTCTCCTTCACAATTGGTCTATACATAGAGCTATGCTGAGAGGACTTTCCATCATTAGAGTTTTCATTGAGGTAATTTTAAGGTTAGGTGTTGAATTCAAATCCACTTTCGATTTCGTTGAAATCAGATCGCTTTCTTGCACTCATTGCCTGAGCATTATTCTGATTATATTCAAGTTTCATGGGTGTGAAATTAGTTCCTGACTGCGTCAATAATCCACCACCGATAGGGAGGTTGAGATGAAACTTTGAGGATGATGTTGAATTTTACAAAGGATGGGTATTTTGATGATCTCCACCGTTAGAAGAACTCATATGCTCTTGCTTAGCATTAGGAAGAGCAACATCTTACTTGGTTCTCTCAGAGGAGTCTGAAGTGTGGTCGGGCACCACCTGGAAAACATTTCTTATTTTTTTGATCTCTTAAGCTTCTCTCTAGGCTTCTCTCTAGCTGAAACTAAGAATATGTGCATGGTTAAATTTCTCGGAAGTAATCATCCGGAATGCCAGCATGATTTGCTAAATTCTCTTGTTTTCCATGTACTAATTCTTGAAGCTAGAAAGCATCTCCGCCTCATTAATAGTTTGAGTACCCGACTTTTGAGAGGAGAAAAATTCATCCATGGATGCATACCATGAAGTGAAGGTGGCAATAAGCTCATCTTAATATTTTGTGAAGTCTTTCAATTCTTCAAGCTTTTGCTTCTCTTCCACTTTATCAATATGCTGCTCCAACGAAGGGAACTGATCGTTTTCTTCTTGATTTACTTTTAGCATTTATGAAGGAATGGTGAAATCAAGAAAGCCGCCTTCAAGAGGAGTCTATTGTTCAATGGGTTCGCTTGCCCTCTTAAAATAGTTATCCTGCATATTTGCTTGGAAGAGAAGTTGCTACTGATTTTGCTGAATCCCTTCATTATTGTTTATAATTATGCTATCCTGTAAGTTAAAGCGGTCCTGTAGCGAAAAGTCGGCGCAACGACCCAAGAAAAACAATTTGTGACCTGATTACTGTTGTAAATTGCGCTTTGTATTAATAGAATTCCTGTTGGGGTTGAGGCACAAATATATCTCCTCCTTGAGCCTTGGATCAGTGATAGTAATCATCATATATCCGATACTCTCCTTGAATTCGTCATTCATGTAGCCATGCCTCAAAACATCGTAGATAAGTGAAAGTGTTTCTAACACGTGATGCCTCTGATCGGCTAATCCTGGGCCTGCAGCTTCAAGCGTCGTGTTGAGCAAAGCATATTTTCTCTTGACAATTTCATACAATTCGTTCATGAGGAGGATTGGCAGGAATCCTGGAGTTTGCGAAACTGTATCCCTTGTCTCATTCACCTCATTGTAGCTATCAATGAATTGTCTTGTCAAATCGACTGGCTAAAGAACGTAAAGATTCTTCTTGGTTGACGAAGGATTGTAGATCATCCTAAATAATGGAGCCTGCATGTTACCTTTCTCAGCTGAAAGAGGCTCAATAGTGGGCACCGGCCTAAACTCTTGAATATACTGAGACTCTTGCTTGAAGATGAAGTATCGGAAGATCTCGACAGCTAGGTCAAAGAATTGGAATTTTTCCTACTGATGAGGTTGTTGTTGTTGTAGGTGAGTTGGCTCTTTCTATTCTTCTTCGTTTTCTGACTCAGAACTGATTGTTTGTTCTTCTGTCATTGGCCGCATTTTTCTAAGGAATTACAATAGTAAAGAGGTGAAGATGCGAAGTGGGCCTCCAATTATGAAATAGATCTCTCTAAAGTATTAGGTTTCTTTCTACTTCAACATTCCAGGTACAACAGTGTTTCTTCTATTACATTCAATGATCTGAGGGTTAGGGTAGTCGAAGTAGAGAATCTTGGTGTGCTCAAAGATCACGATTAGCCTGGACATCATTTCGTAAAGCTACTCATTTTGCAAAATGTTTCCGTTTTGTTGAGCAAGCTTCTTCATGACGATCTCTTCAATTAGTTGCAAAAAGAGAATAAGCTTTAGATTCAAATTAGTCCTGTTTGAGTCATGCAACACATATGACCAGACCCAATTTACGACTTCCTAGACATATCGTAAAACATCATTAATAACTGTCAAAAGAGTGTCCTCGTAGGGATCCATGATCAGGAAAAGTTTCTTTATGGTCCTCAAAAAGTTTACTTCCTCATCATAGAGTGCGCCCTCTATATCAACTTAAAGTGAGGTATTAAAGTAGCACTTAATAATCGAGGAGACAATGTGTTCAGCAAAGTTCCTAATTTGAACTTACTACTCATTACTATTCTATAGAGCTACTGTCACAATACTGATCATGTATAATTCTTGCTTGCTAGACTGTAGGTCTCGGAGGAAAGAGAGGAAATTCTTTGACTTAAAAGTACTGAAATCGCCAATGTTGTGGTCAAGACAGCCTTCTTATATTACCTGTCTATAGAAGTCCAAAAAGACGAGCTTGGTCTCTAAATCATACCACTTGAATAGACGAATAGCCAGCCCGAAAATATCTTTGTCAAATTCTTTAGACCGCATAACCTCTAGCATGTTGTTTTTCTATTTGTCCTTTAAACATTCTTTCAGAAACTGCGGGTTGTATTTCATTTTGATCCCGCTGGGGTGTTGGAGTTTCTGATATCTGGTGATTGCACTGATGATCAAACTTATAACTGTCTTTTGCATTCTAACATTCTTGGGATTCGCTGAGAGGAGTTTGAATAAATTTGCTATAAACTAAGGTTTTTCCTCTTCATACTTAGTTAATGTCGGTACATCTGCAATAATATCGTTTTTGTTGTACCTAATTGGCCTTGCATGATTATGCAGCTTGTATTGAACTTCAATGATAATTCTTAGGGTGATAGCAATGATTTCATCCTCAATAACACCGCAGTCCTCATCGCCGTTTGAGATCCCCTGCTTGTAAGAATTAGTTTGGTTCAAGTGATTCTCCATCAGGTCTCTCCTGTATGTCCCCCTCAAGACTTGTACCAGGCCCTATGTCATGTCAAAGCTCGGGTCCATAATGACGCCTTCGAGTATTTTCAGCTTTGCAAGCAGTGTCACCTTCGAGAATCTCTGCATTGGCTTCTTAGATTCCAAGCCGGTCTGCTGTATGCCCTCGACTAGCTAGATGAATTTGTCGGTTAGAGAGTGTGACACCAAGATCTTCATGAGGACGTAGGCGAGCTGCTTGGTTTGCTAGATAGTTTCCGCATCTTGATATCGGATGATCAACGAGAAGACCTTTGAGTATACCTCTTTAGATGTGCCTGGAGTGAAAAATTCACCCTTTTTTGCTTTCTTAAAGCTTGCAGCATTTGTCTCCTCCTCATTATAGAGAGACACAAGATTCTCGACGACATCTTCAAGCACCTTGCCTTTTCTATTACGTACTCTATCGATTAATGTCATATCACAGAAAGTCTCATCGAGAATGATTTTAAGCATATAGTCCCGGTAGAAGTCCTCTAACACCTCGTAATACTTGTTGGTGTGGACGTCTCTCACCACATTGAGTATTTCAAGTAATAAATCCTTGGTCAAAATGTTCTGCCCATTCTTGCATCCTCTGATGATGCATGACTTCAAAGATTCTATAAGGTGCTTAGATTTGTGCAGTCTCTTAATCTGATGGGGATCGGCCTGCATGAAGCTTCTGAGAAGCTTGAAGAGAAGTTTCCAGATGTCAGAGATCTAGTAGCCCGTCAGATTTGACTGCATGGACTTTTCAAAGACCGGGTAGAGAAGTTGATAGCCGCCCAGGACGTCAAGGATTTGAGCTGGCTTGACATGGTGCACAGCTGATAAATGATCCAAGGAGTAGGCCTTCTAATGGATCAAAATGATGTCCTCGTTGATTTGGTCCAGTGTTTCAAAGTTGCCAAATGAGTTATCCTTGAGAACAGAGTTAGATCTCGATAGTTCCTTCATAATATGCACATATTCCTAAGTGTTGATCCCAACAGTTCTTTTCAAGGCGATGGACCTAATCAAAAACTGAATCATCTGCAAGTTTTCACCCTGTCTGTCAGTCTCCATCTTCCAGAAAAAGAGAGGCAACGAGAGGCATCCTTGGAAATAGTTCACTGATTTGAAGTCCTGTTATAGGTCAAGTTTGCCAGCAGAAACAAAATTACCGGATATATTTTGTGACATTACCTGCTATGAGATCTGTGTCGAATTGATGCCTTGTTTTACACCTGTCATGATATCTATGGCATCACAACCATAGACAAGCAGGTGCTAGTGTGACTTGTGGAAAGTATGCCTTAGAGTGTTTGAAGTTTGCACATTCTTTTGAAGTTAATCAATGAAAATCTTGATTTGATGCTCTTTACTAGTTAATCCCTTTCTTTTGCAGTCGAAGTACACGACAAGTGTATGCCAGTTCTCATCGATTTTCTCATCATAGTAGTCTTATATCTAGATACGATCATTAACGACGTTTATTATTATGCTGAATGGACTGTAGCCCGGTTTATTGGTCTTATCAATTATCTGGAAAAATGTCATTGTCAAGGTGCTTCCATCTAACAGCATTCCGGACGGGTTTCGTTCCTGCATTGCTCTGATCTGAGCAATATTTAGTTTGAAAAGCAGACTTATTGAGAAGGAGTCCTGAGGAACTATGAAGGAGTCATGAAGAATGACGCCTGGAGTCAGATCTGAAAACATGAAGTAGTCTGACATCTAGAGACCTTAGTCTGACAAATAAGAATGCTTGTGGTACGTCTCTCTCTATTAGAGATCAACCGACTGTTTCATGAGGTTATTCATTATTTAAAGGGTGTCAGTCACTAGATTATAGTCTACATCATCCATATCTTTGTTATAGTAGAATATTTCTCGCATGAATCCAAAGAACTCTTTGTATATTGGTCCACGAGGGAGTATACCGAGAACTTTGATCATAACCTCTTTTATCTATGTGCTGACCGTTGTTCCCAAATCAGCACTCGCCTCTTCTTTTTCTTTAATGTATATCATGATCTTCTTAATATGCTTTATGCCATTGACATTTAGGCACTTTGCAAATCTTATTAGCTTCAGTTGTGCCTAGTTGCTGACACTTGTGGAAATAAGCCTTGAATGGATGAAAGAGACGAAGCTTTTAACGACAGGCATACCATTCAAGTACATCTGAGGGGGCACATCTACCAAGAAGTTTAGGACATAATCTAGAATTTGGACTCCGATGGTATCAAAAACTAAATCTCCTGGTTGCATATTCTTGGCGAGGCACAAGTTCTATACCTCTATTCTTTGGAAAAAGAAGATTCTCAGCAGTTGTTCAATAAAGAATCCACCATACATATTGGAATTAACCACTATCTTCTTGAGTTGGCCCAGTGTCTCATCAAATGAATAATTCTCGCTTCTAGCAAGTATCAGATCTAGCTGCAGTGCCTGAGGACCTGGAAGGTTCTTTTCTTATGCCTCCTGTAGCAAAGCTTTCCTGGCATATGAAGATTCCTTATAGTCAATGTAGTTCGCAAAGACGTTGATGCATTGACCGACTAGTGATTTAATGTGTCGTACCTTGCTATCCCTCTCCTGCTCCCAAGTCATTTGCTGGTCTCCTCCCTCAAGTGCTCTGCGAGCGGACTAGTACTATTGACTCTTTTCATTTCCATACTTATTGTCAACTTGCAATATGTGCTCTTGAATCATCTTTAGAAGGGCATCAAATCTCAATAGAGCGTCGAGTTGCTTGAAATTACGATCCTTTAGAATCATCAGAGCGGAGCAAATTGCGATTTTCAACTCAAAGGAGTGCTCATAGTCCCGTGTATCCTTCAAAATATCCTTCATTTAAGTCTCCAGATTTTTGGCAACATCGATATTGGTAAGACCAAATATGTAGAATTTCCGAACAATGGTAAATGTGGCATCCCTAAGCATACCATTCGGTATCTAGGGTACACTTTACTTCATGACTTACTCTGCTATTTCTTGTTGCTTCTAGGACGATACCTGAATACTCTTAAAGTAAGCGTCGATCGATTTAGAATGAAGATTTTTCGCTGTCAAATGCTGCTTGCACTTTTGATAAGCCAGTTGCCATATTTGCTTTACTGACTCACTTTTTTCAAAGAAACGGGATAGCTGCCAAGTTTTGTATTAAGATTGCTAGGGCTAACCATCTTCACCTGAGTATTTAGGCTGAACAAAAGTACCTTGTAAGATATCGTACAAGAACTTGTGAAGGTTTTTTCTGGGTGGCTCTCGTTATATTACAGCTAGTCCCAGCTTGCAAGCTTGGTACAGTTTAGAATTGCTCTGATCGTATTAAAGTTCAAGGCCTAATTGTTCCACGACGACATTTAAGCACATCTCAGAAACTTTTTGGATGTTTTGAGCCATACTCACGATCACATCGAAGCACTATTACTGAAGGAGTATCCTATTGGTCTCTGTCGTTGCCCAGCCAGCTCTGCCAGGCTTGCTCAGCTACTGTGAGTTTGATTTGGACTCTATCTGTCTTAATTTGTTTAGAATTAGTTTATAAGATGCTTTATTCTTAAGACCATCGAGGGGTTCCACATCTTTGATCCTTGATTCAGAGTAGTCTATACATGTTGGTTGTTATTACAGGCTTATGTAAATTACAGTTAGACGTGAAGAGTTTAAGAAGATTGGATGCAATTGATCTTATCGTTTTATTATTGAATGCTTAGTTGTTGTCGCCACCAATCATGCTTCGTGACATATCGAGCATAGACTAATTCAGTGCCTATTGACTGGGCTGTGCTTCAAGTACTTTTTGCAAGAAAGTGAGATACACCGTTCTCATATAGAATGAAGTGTCCACTTTCTCGAAAAAGGTCATTTGGCCCAACATTTCTTCAAACAGGCTGATAGCTTCATCCACGTTCTATTTGTATTCACTCTAGCTAATCTAAGTAATCTATATGACGTTAAGGTGATATAATTCATTACTATCTGAAAGGTCTCAGTGATAAGGCAGTGCTGTGTCTCCGTATTTTCAGCTATCTCATGCAAGTTTTCGCCTTTGACGTTTTCGGACGCAAAGTGCTCCTCGTAGCCTGAGAGATTAAAGTGCCCGACAAGGTAGACCGTGCACTTGAACAGATCGAAGGCCTTCTTCACCAGTGACGGATACTGAGTTGTCACCTTGATTGAGTCCACTGCCAGGGTCAAGACGCTAAGTGAAAGTTTGATCCAGGATATCTGAGCCTCCCTTGTGTGAAACCTCATCTTCTCATTCTGTGACTAGCTCTACTGGCTGGTGATCTACTCAAGCTCCTTCTTCGTCTGATCGCTTATAATATCCACCATTGCGAATTGCATATTTCCAGACTCCTTCCCCATCGCCATCGCTCCTTGCAACCGAACGTAGTTAGTGACAGCCTGATGCAGAAGCTTAGTTATCAGCGACATGAGAATCTGGATGAACTTGTCAGATTTGGGCATTGAGTGCGATTGACCACCGCCAATGAATGTGCCTTTGACAGCTGACTACTTCGATGGGACAGTGGTTGTCGGGGGCTTCAGATGGCAAAGGGTGAGCATCAGAGTGGAGAGGGTAGTCGTGGTGGGGATCGGACTGATCGACTGGCTCAGAGGGAGATGCACCAAGAGATCTCTCTTGAGGGGCTCCGAGGCCGTCTCGTGATGGACCAGTCCCAACTTGGCCAGGGGGAGGAGTACGAATTGAGAGTTCGTTTCAACTTGACTAGTCGAGCCAATATTGATAATGGCACGAGCAATTACCGTGATAGATAGGATTATAGACTCTGCGATGTCGCCTTGAGCCTAGAAACTTATGTTGAAAGAGCTCTCAAACTAGTCATCCATTTACTTAGCTAAACCGAAATTTTGGGCTGGCATCGATTGACTGATATTAAGTTATTTTGACAGTGTCACAGGTCTTTAGGAAGAACCTGCGTTACCTTTGACGCCTGAGAATGCAGTGATGAATTCGGAGAGTTTGTTCCTGATGAAGCCCATGAAACCTGGCTTGAGCTTGTCTCCGTAGTTCGATAGGACAAAGAATATCCAATCACTCATTGTAAGTAAGGAATTGCCAAATATTTCTAACTAAGTAGGATTTATACTATTCGATAAGTACTCTTAAAGCATTTATGAGCCGTAAAGTTTTGATATCAAAAGAGCAAGGATAGCTTGGATTTGTGGAGTATAATGTGTGATGGAGTCGGCGACAGCTGGATTCATGCCTAGTTAACTATAGTTCATCATGAATGGTTGCTGTTCTTGGTTGAGGTGACCTTGACTTATCTATCGCAAGAGGATTGTGATCATCTCGATGTGCGTCCATGTTATCTGATTCTGAACCATCATCATTGCACTCTGCTGAGCTTGAGATACCAGAACCTACTGTGAAGTATGTCCGAGGTCAAATAGGTAAGGGTCTGTTTGAAACTAATTGCGAAAAAGTGCGAGCTTTTCATCGAGACTACCCCTGCACTGCTGCAGCTCCTCTTTAAACTCTTCAATCGTAAGCATTTTGGTGTAGTTAGGATTCAAATTAGAGTTCATGACCGCATTGACTAGGTTACTTTGCTAAGCCATTGATTAAGGCACATTGGGTACCATTTGTTTCGCGTTGGAAGCTGATTTCCTGAACTGAAACACATTGTTGTTATTGGCACTACCAGTACCACCACCTTTGTTGTTCTTATCTTCCATATTATATCTATTTGTCTCGAATATTATAATATTTATTACACACTTAAATCCATCCGCTGATCCATGACGACTCCTTACTTTTACTATCAAGAGAAATTCATTCACAGTCAGATATGAAGGGGTTTTGGGGTTTTGGGG
>VFQS010003176.1_pt1 | contig 12733 bp, 1 predicted proteins | sample 3512361 | NCBI WGS metagenome assembly VFQS01 (sample SAMN10412375, study PRJNA504923) | tailings metagenome | isolation source: Relicate 1 Philex TSF3 active mining | place: Philippines
TTAAGTACATCACTCAGGTTGACGTTGGTGGTGGTCGATTTTCCATAGACCACGAAGCTTCGACCCGCGCTAGCCCCACCGTCCACGGGGCTGAAGGGTGCGCCCAAGATGATGTCGGCCAAGCCATCGCCGTTGATGTCGCCGGCACTGCTCACGCTGTGACCGCTTTGCTCGACAGCCGTGGTAGAGAGAATGGCAAAGCCACCATTGCCAGCCGCAATTTGTCCCAAGTCGATGGTGGCATTGGCAGTGCTTCTGCCAAAGATGACATAAGTTTTGCCACTTTCTCGATAAGCATTGCCGCTGCCACCGATCACGGCGCCAATCAAAATATCGCCCAAGCCATCGCCATTGATGTCGCCACCACTGCTAACAGAGACTCCGCTCATGTCTTGGCCGTTCTCTCCCAAAATCACAAAACCGCCTGAGTTATTTTTGATGTTGGCCAAATCGACGGCGGTGTTGCCTGTTTTGCCCAGGATCACATACGTTGCACCGGCTTGACTGCCAGCCGTATCGTTGAAATAGGCACTGACCAGCAAATCTGCTTTGCCGTCGCCATTGAAGTCGCCTGCGCTGCTGACCGAGGTGCCGCTTTCCTCGCCGGCTTGCCAGCCCGAAATCACAAAGCCTGGCACACTGCCGCCCACATTGCCCAACGAGATGCTTTGCAATGCCGACAGTGCCGAGCTGCCATACACCACATAGGTCTTACCTGTGTTGCCGACAAGCCCACTGACAGTTTGAAAGTGCGCACTGATGATCATGTCAATCCAGCCGTCACCGTTGACATCGCCCGCGCTGCTGACTGAAAAACCTGCCGTGTCAAAGGTGCTAGTGATGCTGAGTGCGTCGGGGGTGGTGGCCAACGCCGAGATGTCCTTTTGGTACTCCGCCAAACTGCCTGTTGTTGAATTGGCCTTGCCATAGACTAAGAAAGCCCCACCAGGATTGGTGCTGGCGGCATCTTGCGGCATGCCAATCAACAGATCGGCAAGTCCGTCGTTGTTCATGTCGCCCACACCTGCCACAGAGAATCCCAGCCAACCTTTGTTCACGCTGTAGGTGTAGTAGTGTCCATTGACTTGGCCAGAACCGCTGTAACCTTTGGGCACCAAACTGGTGTTCAGGCCGCCTTCATACAGTACAACGCCACCACCTTGGGTGCGCAAGGCGGTGTCGGTGAAGGTGTTGAGCGGCGCGCCCATCACCACATCCCCATACCCATCGCCGTTGAAGTCGCCAGCCAAACTGACCGCAAAGCCAAAGTACGAACCGGTATTCGGGGCTTCAATGGCGTAACCGCCAATGTTGTTGGCAATGTCATCCAGGTAGATGGCGTTTTTGAAGGTGTTGACGTTGAGGGTGGGGGAGATGCCCGCCAGCCCCGCATTGCCTGCGGTGTCAGTGTAGCTGCCTTCTGTCACCGTGATGCTGGCAGCAACCAAAGCGGTATCCGCAAAGGGCGTGTACACAGCCGTGCGCGTGAGGCCGCTACCAGAGAGGGCGCTGAGTGTGCCTTGCGTCACGATCACATCGCCAGTTGTACCATCCCAAGCAAATGTACTGCCTGGATCTTCACTGAACGTGAATGTGATGTTGGCAGTTTGGCCCATGCCAACAGTAGATAAGTTAGACGCAATGGTCACCGTGGGTGCGGCGGTATCGTAGTTGATCGTGACGGTGCCGCTGGCTGAACCTAAATTGCCTGCGTTATCTTGATAGCTGAGATTCTTGACGGAGACGCTGGTTGTGCCCGCATTGACGTTGGCGGGCGGTGTGAAATCAAAGCCCCTTACCGTTCCTACTTGTTGGCTGGGTAGTGAACTGATGACCAAGCTGCCAGCGCCAGTCACAGTCAAATCGCCAACGCTGCCATCCCACGTGAAGCTGGTCCCTGGATCCTCGCTGAAAGTGAAATAAACCCGTGTCGTTTGCCCCGCAATCAGGTTGTTGGAATTGGCCCGCCCAGTGACGGTGGGTGCCACACTGTCAATGCTGAATGTGCTGCTTGCTGCTGCGCCTGGGTTACCGAAAGAATCAGTGTAACTGTTGGCCAATACCGTCAGCTGCGAATTGATAAGTGTGAGGTTATTGGTGGGTGTGAAGGTGGCGGTTCGCGTCAGGCCCGTGCCACTGATGGCGCTGATGGTGCCGCCTGTGAAAGACAAATCGCCCGCGGTGCCATCCCAGTTGAAGGAGGTACCAGGGTCTTCAGAAAAGTTGAAGGTCAACAAGCTGGTGCGGACGCCAGACAACACGTTGTTGCTCATGCTGATACTGACCGTTGGTGCATTCGTGTCAATCATGATCACGGGCGATGGGCTGATGAACAGACTGGTGTTGTAGGCGTAATCTTGGATGACGCCTGCTTTCAGCTCAATTTTGGCTGGCACCATCTGTTGAAGGGCTTGGGGCGTGAAAGTAGCAGTTTTAACCAGCAAGGAAGATACTTCGACCCAATTGCTTAACGTGCCGCCCGAGAGGTTGAAGTTGGTGGCTGTTGGCAGGTCAGCAAATCCATATATCCATTCACTGGCAGTGAAAGTCAGGGTGGCTGTTTCGCCTGTTTTCAAAGTTGATTTGTTGCTGGTGATGGTCAATGTAGGCGGAGTGGTATCGACAATGGGGCCCCCATCATTGATGCCGACATGGGCCAAGCCTGTCATATTTCCAGAAGCATCTTTGATGGTGCCGCCATTCAATTTCAAGGAATTGGCAACGATGCTGATGCCGTTGGTATCTGTTTGACCTGCAACGACGGTGGTCATGAAATACAAATACTGGCTGTTGGTTGGATTTCCTGTTACCAACGTGCCTTTGACCAAGGTACTTCCCACAATCAAATCGATGGTCGGCAGACCCCCAGTTGTGTTGACAACTGTTGCTTCTTGGTAATAAAGAAACCCCCCAATTTTTGTTCCTGCGGATGCATTCAGGCCAGAGCCGTTGTAAGTTCTCACTTGGCTTACATTCAACCCCAAGGTGTCGAGGGTCATGCTGGGTGTATTCCCTTGCAAGCCCAGATTACCTGCTGCATCAACATAACTTCCCGCATTCACCACCACGCTAGCGTTGCCACCGTTGACATTGGCAGTGGGCGTGAAAACGGCTGTGCGAGTTAAACCCGTGCCGCTGATGGCACTCAAGGTGCCGTTGCTGAGGGTGATGTCGCCCGCACTGCCGTCCCATGCAAAGCTGCTGCCTGGATCTTCAGAAAATGTGAACGTGATGTTGGCCGTCTGGCCGACCAACAATTGGGTCATGTTGCTGGTGACGGCGACCGTGGGTGCTGTCGTGTCGACCTTGTAGGCGGCGTTGTCGGAACGTGCGATCGAGGTGATGAAGGCGCTATTGCCAGCATTGTCTTTGATGGTGCCACCGTTGAGCAGCATGGCATTGGCGGCATAGCTCAAACCGTTGGTGTCGTTGTCACCAGCCAAAATGGTGTAGTTGAACAGCAAATCGGTGGTGCCCGAGCCCGACACATAAGAAACGGACTTGTTCACACCGCCCACATTCAAAACCATTTTGGGCGTGCCACCAGTGGTATTGACAATGACGGCTTCGTTGAATGTGGCAGTGATTTGTACCACATCACCAGCATTCAAGGTGTTGCTCAGAACGCCGCTGGCGCCAGTGATGTTCATGCTGGTGAGAGTAGGCACACCTGTGTCAATGGACACGCTGGCGCTACTGCTGACTTGGCCAGGATTGCCGGCCAAGTCAGTGTAGGACGCTGAGGCTGTTGACACGACGCCGGTCACCGTGCTGCCCACAGTGGGTGTGAAGGTGGCGGTGCTGACATAGTTGGCACCACTTAACACAAATGGGCTAAGTGCGCCCAGCGTACCGCCGGTGACTGTTAAATCTCCGGCGGTGCCATTCCACGAAAAGCTGGTGCCTGTTTTGTCGTTGGCCGTAACAGTCAGAATGGCTGTTTCGCCTGCTTTGAGAGAAGCCACATTGAATGCCACTGACGCGTTGGGCGCAAGCGTGTCGACCATGTATGCGCTGTTGCTGCTTACGGCAGCCGAGGCGGGTGTCGATGTGTTGCCGGCGGCATCCGTCAGTACGGCGCCATTCAAGCTCAAAGCATTCAGTGCAATGGCCATGCCATCGGCATCGTTTTGACCTGTGGCAATGGTGGTGGTGAACACTAGGGTGTTACTGCCAGCGCCCGATACATAGGTGGCCTGCACTGTGCTGCTGCTCACCAGCAAGGCCACGGTGGGCGAGCCACTCACCAAATTCAAATTGACCACTTCATTGAAGGTCACGCTGACGTTGGCGGTGTCGCCTTCATTCAAATAGGTATTGAGAATGCCGGTTGAACCGCTGAGTGCAATGGCAGAAATGGTAGGTGCCTGAGTGTCCAGGGTAAGGCTGGGTGTACCGCCTGCGCTGCCGTTGTTGCCAGCAGCATCTTGGTAAGCATCTGCGCTGACAGAAATACTCGCGGTCTCTGAGTTGACGCCAGCGGTTGGTGTGAAGACTGCTGTGCGGGTGGCGCCTGTGCCAGAGATCGCGCTTAAAGTGCCATTGCTAAGGGTCACATCGCCCGTGGTGCCATTCCACACAAATGTGTTGCCCGGATCTTCGCTGAAGGTGAAGGTGATGTTGGCAGTTTCACCTACTTTCACTTGACCCACATGGGAGGTGATGCTTAAAAATGGCGCGGTGGTATCAACGGTGAAGTTGCTGTTATCAGCTGTTGCTGGCACGCTGAGCGTGGTGGTGTTGGTGCGCGGGTCTTTTAAAGTGCTGCCGTTCAATGACAGTGAATCTGCATTCAAGGCAATGCCATTGGCATCGGTCTGACCCGCCAGAATGCTATAGGTGAAGACCAAATCGGCGGTACCTGCGCCAGTCGCATAGGTGGCGTTGACCGTGTTGACGCCAATTTGCAAAGCCACAGTAGGCGAGCCCGAGCTGGTGTTGAGTGTTTGCGCTTCAGAAAAGTGCGCGGTGACAGTCACCACATCGCCTGCATTCAGGGCGTTGTTTTGCACACCCACAGCACTCGTAATTTGCACATCCATCAAAGTGGCAGGGGAGGTGTTGACCACCAAACTGCCCAGCGTGTTGCCTGCACCCAAATTGCCTGCGCTGTCTGTGAACAAATCGTTGTTCACAGTGATGCTGGCGCTGCCGCCCGACAAACCTTGTGTTGGCAAAAACGTGGCGGTGCGGGTGAGGCCTGTGCCGCTGATGGCGGACAAGGTACCGTTGACCAGCGTTACATCGCCCGCGCTGCCGTTCCATGTGAAAGTGCTGCCTGGGTCTTCACTGAAGGTGAAGGTGATGAGGGCTGTTTCGCCGCTTAAGAAAGTGCTGCGACTGCTGCTAATGCTGACCAAGGTCGGTGCGGTGGTGTCGACCAAATAGTTGGCGTTGTCGATCGCGGCTGCAAAGGTGAGCGTGGGCGTGTTACCTGCTGTATCTGTGAGTGCTTTGCCGTTTAAGCTGAGGCTGTTGGCATTGATGGCAATGCCATTGACATCGGTTTGTCCGTTCAGAATGGTGTAGTTGAAAACCAGTTGCGCGGTGCCAGCGCCCGACACATATTGCGCGCTGACCACGGTGCTGCCAATGGTGAGGTCAACGCTGGGCGTTCCAGCAGCGGCATTCAAGAAAACAGCTTCCGTGAAATTGACGGCTACCGACAACACGTCGCCTTGATTGAGCAAATTATTTTGAATGCCCGTGGCACTGAGCAAGGTCACGCTTGCAACGGTGGTGGTGCTTGTGTTGACGCTGATGTCAACCGATTTGTCGGTGACCCCCACCGTTGCTTCTTGACCGATGTTGCCAGCAGCGTCGATATAGCTGTTGAGAGCAATGGCCACGCTCGCAGTGCCTGTGCTCACGCCGGGCGTGGGCGTGAGAAGTGAGATGCGCGTCAACGGATTGCCCGTGGAACTGAGCGCACCCAAGGTGCCGCCTGTGACAAGCAAGTCACCGCTGGTGCCGTTCCAAACAAAGCTAGTGCCAGGGTCTTCACTGAAGGTGAATGTGATGGTGGCGGTTTGGCCAGAAATCAATGCGCTGGTGCTGCTGGTGACGGTGGCTGTTGGACGGATGGTGTCCACCAAATACTTGCCGTTGTCGGCCACAGCCAAGGAGTTGATGCTGCTGTTGTTGCCAGAGGCATCTTTGAGAGTGCCGCCATTGAGGCTGAGTGCATCAGTGTCAAGGGCCACACCATTGCTGTCATTGTGCCCGTTGGCCACTGTGGCCGTAAAGACCAAGGCATGGCTGTCAGAGCCAGACAGGTAAGTCGCTTGAACCGCCGTACCCCCCACATTGAGTGCCAAGGTGGGCGTGCCACCCGTCGCATTGACAGTGATCACATCATTGAACGTGACGGTGACACTGAGCGTATCGCCAGCATTCAAATTGTTGACAGTGGCATCTGACGCACTGGCCACGCCGCCTGTGGAACTGCTTAAAGCCAAGCTTGAGAGGGTGGGTGCCAGGGTGTCCAAATTGAGCGTGGGTGTGGTGCCTGCTGTGCCATTGTTGCCTGCCGCATCTTGGTAACTGTTGCCCGCCACGGTGATACTGGCCGTGCCATTGCCTTGGTTGGCAGCTGGTGTGAACACCGCTGTGCGCGTCAGGCCTGTGCCGCTGATGGCACCCAAACTGCCGCCTGTTATGACCACATCACCTGTCGTGCCATCCCATGCAAAGCTGATTCCTGGATCTTCAGAAAATGTGAAGGTGATGGCGGCTGTGTCAGTTGAATTTAAACTTGATTTGTCAGAGGTGATGACCACGCTGGCTGCCGTGGTGTCCACCAAATAGTTGGCATTGCTGCTGACAGCGGCAGACGTGATGCTGCTGGTGTTGCCATTGGCATCTTTGAGGGTGGCACCGTTCAATGTGAGTGCATTGGCGGGCAGGGCAACGCCATCGGTATCGGTTTGTCCACTGACGATGGAGGTGGTGAATACCAAGGCGTTGGTGCCTGAACCTGACACATAGGTGGCTTGCACGGTGCTAGCGCCCACAAGCAAGGCCAAAGTAGGCGCTCCGCCGTCGGTGTTGACCGTGATCACATCGTTGAAGGTGGCCGTTACATTCAAGGTGTCGCCTGTGTTCAAGGAGTTGTTCAAGCTGCCCGTTGAACCACTCAAAGCCACGCTGCTGATCGTTGGTGCCAAGGTGTCCATGCTGATGCTGGGTGTGGTGCCCGCTGTGCCCTGATTGCCCGCCACGTCGGTGTAGCTGAAGTCGGCCACCGAGATGCTGGCCGAACCACTGGCCAAGTTGGCGATTGGCGTGAAGGTGCTGCGGCGTACATTGCCAAAGCCTGTGAGTGCGCTGAGGGTGCCGCCGTTCACGGTGACATCTGCCAAAGAGAAACTGGTGCCCGGATCTTCTGTGAACGTGAAGCAAATGAGACTGGTTTCGCCTGCTTTCAAAATGGAGGCAGAGGAAGTTATGACCACGCTGGGGGCTGTGGTGTCGACCGGGTACAAAATGTTGTCGGCCACGCTGACATTGCCCAAGGTCACGCTGTTGCCGAGCACGCTTTTCAGAGTGCTGCCGTTGAGGGTGATGGCTGCCGATGGAATTGAGATGCCATTGGCATCGTCTTGCCCTGCCAGAAGGGTGTAGCCGAACACAAAGTCGGAGGTACCGCTGCCAGAAGCATAGTCCGCCTGAACGACGCTGCTCCCGATCATCAGACTCAAAGTGGGTGAGCCTCCTGTGGCATTGAGCACAATGGCTTCGCTGAAAACCACCTTGGCAAAAATCACGTCGCCTGCATTGAGCAAGTTGCTCACAGCTCCCGTGGCGCTGCTCAGGCCCACCTGGCTGACGGTGGGTGTAGACGTTGAATAGGTGATTGAAGCTGTCGTGCCAGCGCTGCCTGTGTTACCTGCGGCATCTGTGTATGTACCTGCATTGACGGATATGCTGGCCGTGCCAGATACCACATTGGTGGTGGGCGTGAACGTGGCTGTGCGTGTTAAACCGGTACCGCTGATGTTGCTCAAAGTACCACCACTGACCACCACGTCTCCCGCGTTGGACGCCCAGACAAAACTGCTGCCAGGGTCTTCGCTGAAGGTGAAGGTGATGGCGGCAGTTTCACCTGCTATTAAAGTGGCCACATCCGAGGTGATGCTGACGTTAGGTGCTGTGGTGTCGACCAAATAAAGCGGGTTGTTGGTCACTGCCATAGACGTGATAACGCTGGTGTTGCTCACGCTGTCTTTCAAGGTAGCGCCGTTCAAGCTGAGCGCGTTGATGGCAATTGCCACGCCATCGGTGTCTGTTTGGCCGCTGGCAATGGTGGTGTTGAACACCAAAGCGCTTGTGCCTGAGCCCAACACATAAGTGGCTTGCACCGTGCTGCTGCCAATCACCAAGGCCAGCGTGGGGGAGCCTGCGGTGGTGTTGAGCGTGACCGCTTCATTGAAGGTGACGGTGGCGCTCAGGGTGTCGGCGTCATTGAGCAGTTTGACGGAGGCATCCAGCGGGCTGGCCACAGCGCCTGTGGTACTGCTGAGGGCAAGACTTGCAATGCTGGGAGCAAGGGTGTCAAGGCTGAGGTTCGATGAGACGCCGGTGCTGCCGTTGTTGCCCGCAGCATCTTGGTAACTGCTGGCGGTGACGGTGATGCTGCCCGTGCCACTGGCCAGATTGGGGGTGGGGGTGAACACCGCTGTGCGCGTGAGACCTGTGCCACTGATGGCGCTCAAAGTGCCACCACTGATCGACAAGTCACCTGCGCTGCCATCCCATGCAAAACTGGCCTCAGGCGCTTCAGAAAATGTGAAGCTGATGTTGGCCGTTTCACCCGACTTTAGGGTGGCCACATCGGACGTGAGAATGACGCTTGGCGCTGTCGTGTCCACCAAATAAGCAGGATTGCTGGCCACCGCAGAGGATGTGATGGTCGCTGTATTGCCTGAAGCATCTTTCAAGCTGGCGCCGTTCAAGTGCAGGGCATTCAGTGCAATGGCCACACCGTCGTTGTCGGTTTGGCCATTGACAATGGTCGTACTGAACACCAATGCGTTGGTGCCCGAGCCCGAGACATACGTGGCCTGCACAGTGCTGCTTCCCACGGTCAAATCGAGAGTGGGTGAGCCCGCGGTGATGTTCAAGACAATCACTTCGCTGAAGGTCACCGTTGCAAGCTGCGTGTCACCTGCATTGAGCAAGGACACGGTGGCATCTGTGGGGCTGAGCATGGCGCCAATGGCGCTGGTTAGTAACACATTTGTCAAGCTAGGCGCCACGGTGTCTAGGCTGAACGAAGGCGATGCGCCCGCAGCCCCCAAATTGCCCGCTGCGTCTTCGAAACTTTGAGATGTGACGGTGATGCTGGCACTGCCGCTGGCCAAATTGGCATCGGGTGTAAACACGGCCGTGCGCGTGAGGCCCGTGCCTGTGAGTGCGCTCAACGTGCCGCCGGTCACAGCGACATCGCCGGCGCTGCCATCCCATGAAAAGCTGCTGCCAGTTTCTTCTGACAATGTGAACGAGATGTTGGCCGTGTCACCCGCTTTCACCACACGGATGTCGGAAGTGATCAGCACCGTCGGAGCGGTGGTGTCCACCAAAAACAGCGGGTTGTCAATGACTGGTGCACTGTTGATGACGCAAGCATTGCCAGCGGCATCGGACATGATGGCACCGTTGAGGGTCAAGGCGTTGACTGGCAATGACACGCCGTTGGTGTCGTTGAGGCTGGCCACGATGGTGGTCGTGAAGGTCCAAGTGTTGGTGCCAGTGCCCGACAGGTAGGTGGCCTGCACCACACTGCTGCCAATTTGCAAAGCGAGGGTGGGTGAACCACCTGCCGCATTCAGTGTGACCGCATCGTCAAAGTTGACGGTGGCGCTGAGTGTGTCGCCGGCATTCAAGATTCCGTTCACAGCACCTGTGGCGCTGCTTAGAGCAATGACCGTGAGATTGGGCGGCGTGGTATCTGAAGGCGCTGGCGGTGGGGGCGGCTCAGGCGGCGGTGTTGGTGGCGGAGGTGCTGGGTCTGGGTTTGGTGTTGGTGTTGGCGGTGGCGGTGGCGGTGGCGGTGGCGGTGGCTTGGGCGTTGGATCAGTTGTGACTTCAAAGGACTCAGTGCTGCGCACCGAGACATTGCCCGCTAAGTCAACTGCGTAGAGATGGTACACAGCTACGGGCAGGCCACTCAGAGAAAGGGGGGTGTTGCTTTGGACGGTGTCAATGGCCACACTTTTGGAAACAAGCGGGCTGAGATTTTCTAAATCACTCAATTTGAGAATGATGCTGGTACTCGGTACCACATAAGCTTTGCCCAGTTCATTGCTTTGAACCTGGAGGAAGTCAGACTGTGCTTGCGTTAAAGTGAGCGATCCGGCCTCAAGTTTGGCAACAGGGGTCGTTGTGTCCACCAAGTGCAAAGGATTACTCAGAACTGCACTTGCCGTGTTGACGGTGTTTCTGCCTAGTGAGTCTTGAAGGCTGGCACCATTCAACAGTAGCGCGTTGCTTGCAATGGCCACACCATCCTGGTCGGTCTGGCCATTCACGATGGTGGTGACAAAGACCAGCGCGTTGGTGCCCGATCCCGAAACATAGCGCGCTTCGACACTTTGTGTGCCAACGATCAATTGAAGTGAAGGAGTGCCATTGCTTGTGTCTAAGTTCACAACCCCGCTGAAGGTGACTGTGGCTGTTAGCGTGTCTCCAGCGTTCAAGCGGTTATTCATCTCACCCGTTGCACTGGTCAGCGCCATTGACTCGATGGTGGTTAGGGGGATCACGGGTGGAAGAACAATTGGAGGAACAGGTGGTCGTACAGTGGGCGGTGGCGTTGGGATGGGTGTGAAGGGCGTGTCTTTGCCGCCTCCACTCAAGGCAATCACGCCCAATACGGTGCCTGAAATCTCTGCCAAGCCAATGTTGGCTGCAGCCGGTGCTGCTGGCATCAAGATGAATGCATTACCAGGATTGAGCAAAGCCACCTTGCAATCGAGCGCATCATCGCGCTCGGTCCAAACCAAACTTTCTGGGACGTCCAGTGCTTCCTTCGGCAAATGCGCTGTCACCTGAACTTCCTCGCAAGCTTGGTTTTGCAGTTTGTAAACAGGTGCATTGGGTACAGGGGCGATGCTGGCTGAAAAATAATCTTGCAACTCCAGTGCAACTTGGTCGTCCACCAACACTTGAAGGTTCTTTTTTGAGCGCAGCAGCTTTTGCCCTTTGAGGTGTCCGCCTGATTCTTGGTCAATCAGTTTGTATTCATAGCCAGGTTGTGTTTTCACAAACAGGGGCTTGATGACTGGAGCCTGTGCGTCTGATGGTGTGTTCAACTTGGTCAGTTGAATGATTTGTACGCGACCATCTGGCGCGAAGGCCTGAAGTTGAGCCTTGTTGATCATGCTGAATTACCGTTCGTTCAGTGCGCCAGAGAATGCTTTTTGGACAGGTTTGGCAAGGTACTGAAGGACCGACCTGGAGCGAATTCGAATATCGAGAGTTGCCGTCATGCCAAGCTTGAGATCACTTAGGCGCAGGCGATGAGCAGCATGTTTCGAAAAAAGTGAAGCAGTGCCAAGCGGTTGTACCGGCTCAGAAGGTGTATGAGGATCGATTTGCACTTGCACACGGTAAAAGGCCTGGGTGGTACCCGATGCGGTGCTGTCAGTGAAGGTATCTGAACTGATGTAGATAAGGGTGCCATTCAGCATGCCATACACACTGAAATCGAAGGCATCCAATTTCAAGCTCACGGGCAGACCGATGCGCAGTTCGCCAATGTCGTTCGGGTTTATTTTGGCTTCAACAATGTAGCCACCCGTACTGGGTGAAATGTGCATCAACTCATCGCCTGCGCGCAAAACACCTCCCACTGTGTTGATGCGCAAGAATTTGACAACGCCATCTACCGGTGTTGTAAGTACGCTGTGGTCCAACAAACTTTGACGTTCGTTCAGCTTGAATTGGTTGGCAGATATGTCTTCCTGCAAGCGAATCACATCCTGCTTGGCATCTTGTAAATATTTGTTTTGGACGCTGGCAATGCGGCCTTGCGTTTCATGTACCTGACGTTGCGCGCGCATCAACTCCAATTGGCTGACATCGCCTGTTTTCAAAAGCGATTGGCTCATGCGCAATTCGTTTTCAGATATTTCTAAGCTGTCCTTGAGAACTCTCAATTCATCCAAGTGGCCCAGTTTTCTTTGTGCATAGACTTGTGCTTGGCCAGATTGAAAGGCGCTACTCGCTGCGTCATTTTTGTGAAATGTCAGGGCCTGACCTGATGACTCTGCGTTAGCTCTTGCCAAGGCGGCATGCAAAGCATTTAGTTTGGATTTCACTTCTTGGTAACTGGCTTCGGTTCGAGTGGTTTCAAGCAATGCAAGTGTTTGGCCTGCATGCACCTGTTGGCCTTCAGTCACCAACAATTTGGTCAATACCCCACCATCAGCCGCTTGGATGATTTGATTGCGCGATGCCGCAATCACTTGGCCATTGCTCCGCACGGTTTGGTCCATGTGCGACAAGCTGGCCCAGCCTAAAAAGCTCAGCAAACTCAATAGCAGCAATCGCGTGCCTGTGAGTTGTTGTTGCCAATGCATGAGCCTCAACGTAGAGAAGGGCCGGTCTGGCCTGGAATTTAATGTGTTCATGCTTGAAGTTGTCTGAGCACTTGCTCTTTGGGGCCATCCAGTAAAACCTCGTGTTTGGCGATGACGACCAAGCGATCGACCAACGTCAACATTTCAGGCTT
>VFQS010003177.1_pt1 | contig 12728 bp, 10 predicted proteins | sample 3512361 | NCBI WGS metagenome assembly VFQS01 (sample SAMN10412375, study PRJNA504923) | tailings metagenome | isolation source: Relicate 1 Philex TSF3 active mining | place: Philippines
AAAAATATTTTTGTATTAAAAAGGAATGAATTAAATAAAAAATGATTTTTTTCTATTTCTTTTTTTTATTACAAACTTTATCTTAATATATTATTATTATGACTTCTTGATCTCTATGGAGAGATAGATGTTTTTAATAATCATACATTAATATAAAGATGATATTTAGCAAATTCTTATATTAATCAACTGGTATGATTAATATTTGACAAGCTATATTTATTTACAATTATACCAGTAATTCTAAATAAATATAATATTATCTGTTACTATACAAATATAGAAATTGATAATATTGTATCATAGTTATATAATTTTTGTTTTTTTTATTTTTTTATTTTTGTTTTTAAATAAAATTGTATTAAAATATATTGAAATAAATAAAAAATGATTTTTTCTGTTTTTCAAAAAATTAGCAAACGATGATGCAGACAGCGAAGATGAATGGAGGATGCAAAGTTGGAAAGGGAGAGCGTGTATTTGGTGTGTGTATGTATGTGGTTAGTTGTTGTAGAACTGATTGTCGATACAAACATGCCGATGAGAAGGAATGGACGCTTTCAGATAGGCAAACTGTTGCCGAAGTAATTGATCAGTTGTGGGGAACCTTGGAGGAATATCAGGAACCCCGCATTGATCGTAGTCAGGAATGCTGTGCAAGTGGTGTTTTCTGTGGAAGAGATAAATCGTGTAGTTTCTACCATCCGATCAAGAAGGTTGGAAGGAAGATGATTGTTGATAAGTGTAAGGAGATTGGAGGTGAAGTGAACCTCGTCAAGAAATACTTGGCAACGATTGGTCTGAAGAAGGTTTCAGATGGTCAGATATTCAAGAAATTGTCTACAATTCCCACAGAGGATCGAACCAGTAATCAGCAAGAACGTCTCGAAGTTCTAAAGGAAAGACGAGAGAACCAGAGGAAAAAACAAGTACAGGAAAGGTTGGAATTGAGGAGCCGAAACGCTGCTCACACGAGAAACCCGTCGTGTAATCCATCAATAACGGATGAGGAGAAACGCAAACTCGCCCATTATTATGGAAGACAAGATAGATATCTTGAGTGGAGTAAGAAGAAGGAATTTGAACAACTGGTCAAAGAAATACCACCTGGAATGGAACGTCTGACCGAAGGTAAGGATTGGGCAGACGAGATGCCTGACAAGTTCTAGATGTCAACAGTGTTGTAAAGGACGAAAATTAGATTTTTTGTCTATTATTTGTATTTATTAATATATAAAATAATAAAAAAAATGAATTGTTTAAAAGTTATAAATATATAACAAACTTTATATAAATAAACGAAAATTAATTAATAATTAATTGATTAGTAAGATATTAATATAAAGATGATATTTAGTGAAAATAATATAAATCTACTGGTAAGAAATATATTATATAAGCTATATATATGAATTATTATACCAGTAATAATTGATATATATGAATGTAAATTCGTATCATAGTTATATAATTTTTGTTTTTTAAAAGAATTATAAATAAATTTGTATTAAAAAGAAGGATAAAAATAAAAAAATGATTATTTTATATAGATAAAAATTTTATAGGTCTAACAAATGGAGGAGTTATGACCTAATAGATTATTATTTTTTGAGAACATTAATTGGCGCTATTGTAGGCTAATTTTTGTTAATTTTTGTATTTAAAAAAATACTGAAAAAATAATTAAATAAATGACAACATTAAGTAAATTACAAATAACATCAATCTTATTTGGAACAGTGGTATTACATTCATATATAAAAAGAGATATAATATTACATTTTTTGTGTTTAAATGTAACAATATTAAGTGTATTAAATCATAGTATAGAGAATGAAATAGTTCATAAAATAGATAAAATATTTGCACATATATTAGCAATATATGCAAATATAAATTTATTAATATCATTGAATATATTTTTTTTATCATCATTATTGGTAATTATAATTTGGAGGTTGGAACAAGGAACAAAGAATAAAGAGAAAGCAATAAATTTACATGTATTAATTCATATAATATCAGTAATGGGAATGCATGGATATTTATTGACATCATAAAAAACTTGTAAAAATATATTTTTTTCCATAAAAATGTAAATAATAATAATTTATATAATTATCAAATCAAACTAATAAGATTTTTTGTAAATAATGATTTTTATGAATTTGAAAAAAGATTTAAATTTTAAATTTTAATTGGATAAAATTAAAGCAATCCGTTTCATTTTTATATAACCTGCGCATAAAATGCGTTTTTTTTACATTTAAATATTAAATATATATACCAGATATGGTATGACAACTTCATATTTTTATTGTGCGTTTTGTAATTATAAAACAAAACGTAATTATGATTTAAAACGACATCAGAATACAGTTCATAAAAGTATAATAGAAAATAATGAAAATGAAAGAAAAGATATCCAAACCGAAAAAAAAGATATCCAAACCGAAAAAAATAATATCCAAACCGAAAAAAAAGATAATTTAAATAAAAATGAAACCATTTATAGTTGCAATAAATGTTATAAAAAATATAAAACCAAAAAAAATTATTTAGAACACGAAAAAAAATGTATAGGAATAGATATATTAACTTGTTCTAGATGTATGTATCATTTTAGTTCGTATGGTAATAAATCAAAACATATGAAAAAAAATAATTGTAAGCCTAAAAGTATAATTTATGCTTTAAATAATAGTAATATAACAAATAATAATATAACAAATAATATAACTAATAATATAACAAATAATATAACTAATAATATTATAATAAATAATTATGGTTCTGAAAGATTAGATTATATAAATATAAAAAAAATATCAGAATTATTTTTAGATGGTGAAGATTGTTTTGTTCCAAAATATATAAAATTAAAACATTATAATAAAGAATTTCCAGAAAATAATAATATAAAATATAGTAAAAATACAGGTTGTTTAGTTAAAGATAATGATAAATGGATATTTAAAAATATTGATGATTTTTCAAAATTATTATTATTAGATAATGCGAAGTTTTTACATGAATATTATAAAAATAATAAAAAAGATTTTGATAATATTATTAAAGATATAAATAGATTAAGTTTAATACATTCTAAATTAAATTATTTGGATTTAGATATAAGTTCATCAAATTTTAAAGTTTTAAAAAATCAAATCAAAAATATTATTAAAGCTAATATTTTAATCTAATAAATTAAAAAAAAATAAGGTTATTTATTAGAACTATGAGTGAAAAAATATTAAAAAATTACAAATCTTTATCTCCAAAGAAAAATAAATCATCTTCGTCTTCATTATCATTTTCACCTGAAATAGTAAAAGAACAAAATACAGCAAGATTACCTCCATATGAAAGATATCAAAATTTTAGAAGTTTAATTGAAAGAGACCCACAACAAAGATTTTTAGATTAAACACAACAATCTAAACTTTATCCTAAATTAAATGAAGATACCAAAAGATATATTAAACAAACTTATTTATTACCAGATGAAAGATTAAATATTTTTTTGCAAGACCACGAAAAAAATGTTAAAGTTTTAAAGGAAAGTTCAATTGTTCATTCATCAAATAAAGGAATAGAAAAATTATTTTCAAGTGAAAAATTTATTCCATCTTCATTAAGACAAATTAAACCATTAAAAAATACATTTGGAAATAATAAATATTTTATTATAATATTTAATAATTATTTAAAAATAATTAATTTATTTAAGAATAGAAATAATGATGAAGAACATAAAAAAATAATTGAAGATTTAAGTAATTTATTCAAAACTTATAATGATAAAATTTTAAATATTAATAATATTTTAGATTTTATAATTCATTTTACTACTTTTTTTAAAAATAGCAATATATATACTATATCTTATACGATTAATCATATGATTAATCATAAAAGAAATTTTTTAATTTATTATTATGAAATTATATTTGCTATTAGTACTATAATTGCATATATATTAAATTATTTAATTAATCATTTATATATATATAATAATATAGATTTTATTAAAAATAATAATGATACATTTTTAGGTCATACTATATTGTTTGATATAACAGAAGGACATAATATACCTAAAATTAATAATTCCAAAGTTGGTGAATTTTTAAAAATATTATATGAATTATATATTTTTGAAATATTTTGGAATTTAGATATTGATCTTGATGATTTTAATACTGCTTTTATAGGATATGATAGATTATTTAAATTTATTATATTAACTTCATTATTTTTTAATTATAATACTTCATCATCAACTGATAAATTAGATTATTATAAAAATAATATTAATTTAATTATAGAAAGAATTAAAAGTTCATTGAGAAGTTCATTAAGAAATATACCAAGAATTGGAGGTCAAACTTTATAAAAGAAATTATGATATAAGAATAGTATATATATATTTTTTTTATAATAATGAAAATTAATTATAATAATAAAAATTATGAAATAATATATGATAAATTTTATAATAGTTATAATACACCATTTCATAATGATTTATTTATGATGAAAAATATGATAAACTGTTTAGAAAATACAGAATATTTTATAGAAACTGGATTATTTTTTGGATACACATCATATTTTGTTGCAAAAAATTTTTCAAATATTAAATGTTATTCTTGTGAAATAAATCAAGATTATTATAATAAAGCTATTAATAATATTGGTATTCTTGATAATTTAAAAACAGAATTAAATCAATCACCATATGCTTTATATGGATTAAATAAATATTATGGTGATATAATATTTGATAAAAATGTTGTTTTTTGGATTGATGCACATTGGAATACTGATCCATTAAATAATGAAATTAATTATATTACAAATAATTTTAATAAATTTACTATTTTTATTGATGATTTTGTTGTACCATATGATACTAAATTTAGTAATGATGGTTATAATATTCAAAATATTATTCCATATATTAATAACAAAAATAAACTAAAAATATATATGCCATGTTATGATAGTTCTCATTCTGATTGTAATAATATTAATAATGATAAATTAGGACCAGTAGGATATTGTATTATTACAACTGAAAATATTGAAACTTATGGATTTTTAAAAGAAATTAATATTTAATCTAATAAATAAGCGTATTTTTTATTTTCTTCATAACTATGGTTCATCATTTCGCATATTTGCATATGTTCTTCCATTGTTATTTCTTTATGTTTTACTAAATAATTTATATAAGTTGAATAATAATGTCTTAATTCTACACCTGAAAATGATATATCATAAATTTTATTAAATACTTTCATTATATGAATTCTTAAAGTTGAATTATCATATTCTTTATTTTCATTATCTAATAATAAAGTTCCATTGGTTCTATCTTGAATATAAATTTTTATTATTTCATTTAATTCCTCTGGAACTTTAAATCTTTGTATTTCTTTATTTTTAGTTCTATAAAAATAGAAAATACCATTATAATAATAATTATTTCTTTCATTAATTATTTTTTTTTCTTCCTGAAAAGGTTTTTTATCAGTTAATAACATTCGTTTATAATCAATTGGTCTTCTAACGGGAAATAAAGTAAATAAAGCAAATAATAATTTATCTCTATTAGTTAAATAACTTTCATCAGTTTCTCTTTTATAATCATTCCAATCATTAATAATTTTCATAATATCATCTTTATTAAAAGATAAACGATTATATTTAATTTTATTTATGGTATCCATCTCAACATTTTCACGTGATTGTTGATATTCAATTTGTTTTTGAACTATATAAGGATATAAACGACGAATAATGGGAGCGAAGCCCTCAATTCTAGAGAAAATAGAATAAATAAATTGTAAATCGTTTTTATTTAAAGGTTTAATAAATAAATATAAATCTTTTTTGAGAAAATTAAGTTTTTCTTTAATATACTTAATATCAGATTTAGAATTATTTAATAAATTCATTAATTCAGTTTGAAATTTATCATCCATATCTAAATCAGTATAATTTTTATAAACCTTTTTGAAACAATTGAAATATAATTTGACCGTTTGAGGTTGTAATTTAGATTTATTTAAAGGATGTTTTCTATTATCAATTGGTTTAAAAATAGTAAATCCGCATCCATCTAATTTTGCAATATTTAAATCTGATAAATATTTTGGTATTACTTCTTTTTTATTTTCAATTTCTTCTTTAACTTCCTCTTTTATTTCTTCTTTAACTTCAATAGGTTCATTTTTAAGTTTTTTATAATATTTTTGATTTCTTATACGTTCTTTTTTTCTAAATTCTTCTAAATTATTTAATCGTTGATTTTCTCTATATTTTTTAGCTCGTTCAGCACTAGTCATCGGCATATTAATTTTTTATTAAATTATTAAAAAAAATAAAAAAATATCATTTTTTATTTTAAAATAATATTTTTATAATTATTATATTCCATTTTTGAAACTGAAGTTATTTTATTATAATCAATTTCTATAATTTCATCTATATTATCTTGAATTAAATCAATATGAGATACAACTATAATTGAATTAAAGTATGATAATAATGATTTAAGAAAAGAAGGAACAATTGAAAGATTATATTTATCAAAATTTACAAATCCTTCATCGATAAATAATTGATTACATTGAACTTCATATTTATTCATAAATAAACTCATTCTTAAAGCCATTGAAATTGCGAAATGTTGAAATCCAGATGCTTGAGAAATAGAAATAATTTGTTTAGTTTCTTTACTCGAATGTAATGAAACATTTTCATTATTAATTAACCAATTAATATGAATTATATCTTTAACAATAGTTATAATATAATCTAATTTAAAGGGTTTTGTATCTTTATGACATAAAGATTTTATAATCTTATTAGTTTTTTCTGTTAATTTATTTAAAATAAATTTATCATACATTTCAATTCTAAAAGCTTGAAAATTAATAATTATGGTTTCTAATATATCAATAGTATTATCTAAATCAATTATAATATCAAATAATTTATTATAATTTTCTTTATTTTCATTATTATAACTATTAATAGTAGTTAATTCAATAATTTTATCATTTAAACTTTTAATTTCTTTTTCATTATTTTTAATTATTTGATTTAAATCTAATTTTTGTTTAATTAAAGGTTTATTAATATTATTTGTATTATATTCAATAAATTTATTAGTTGTATCTAAAATTTCTTTTATTTTAAATAATTCATTAGCATTTATTATTTTTGTATTATAATCATATTCAAACCATTTATTATATAAATCATTTAATTCAAAATATTTATCAATACGTGGTTTAATATTTTTATTATAATTAATTTCTTCTTCTAAAAATTTAATTTCTGTTTTTAAATCATTTATATTTTTAATAATTTCATTATAATTAGTTTCCCAAGATTTATAAATTTCAAATTGTTCAATTGTTATTAATTGTTCATATAATAAATAAGAATAATTATTAAAATTTTCAATATCAATATTTATTTGAATAAATTCTTCATTATTTGATTGAATTAATTTATTTAAATCATCTTTATCTTTAATAATTTTATTTAATTCTTTGGTTATTTTATCATATTGTTCTTTTGATTTATAATATTCATACCATTCATTTAATAAATCATAATTATTTTTCATTATTTTATTTTTTTCATTAGTTACAATTAAACTATTTAATTTTTCAACATCAATTAAGTCTTTATTTATTTTTTCAATATTTAATTGAAGTTCATTAATTTTACAAACCCAAGGTCTTTTACAACAATATTTGCATTTTGGATCATATTTATATTCATCATTTGTAGTTAATAAAGATAATTCATTATTATAATTTTCCAATTGAATATATAAATTATTATGGAATTCTATAATTTTATTATCATTTTCAATTTGTTTTAATATATCATTAATATTAATTAATTTAATTTGTTTATTTACAGCAGTTGATGTTTTTAAATTTATTTCTTTTAATTGATTTAAAGGTTTATTTTTAATAATTGTATTTTGTTGTTTTTTAAATATTAAATTAAAATCATTTTCGAAAGATAATAATTTATTTTTATTTAAATCAATTGTTTTTTGTAATTTTAATTTTTGTTCTAATAATAATTTATAATCATTATAATTCAAAGAATTTATAATATTATTATTGGATTTTAAAATATTTAATGTTGAAATAAATTCTTTAAATATATTAATATCATTATAAATTTTAATAATTTCATTTAACAATTCATTTTTATTCATTAAACATTTATTTATTTTATTAGGTTTATTTTCAATTAATTCTTTTTCTTTATGTTTTAATAATAATTCATTATTTTTCAATAAACTTAATGTGTGTTCTAATTCAAATAAATTAATATCATCTTTATTTTTATTATATTTTTCCAAATATTGAACTAATTGTTTTTTTTCATTTTCTAAAACTGATAATTCACAAGGTTTAATAATAGAATTAGAATTCTTTAAATCATTTTCAATTATAGAATTAAAAGCGTTTTTTAAAATTAATAAATCATTTTCATCTTTTAATTTAAATTTTAATTCATTATATTTTAATTTTAAATTTTCAAATTCATTTTTATCATTTATAATTTTAGTTTTATCTAAAGAATTAATTAAACTAATATAATCAGTTTCTAAAATAATTAAATTATCAGAATTTTTAATATCAATATTAATATTATCAAATAAAAGTAATAATTTATTATTTTCATTAGTTTTTAAAACTAAATCTGATTTTAAATTTTCAATTTCACTTTCAGAAATAATTTGAATTTTAGAATTAGAAATTAATTTTTCAAAAACCTCTTTTTTACTTTCAATAATTTTTTTAAAATCTTTATATTTGTTAATGGCTGTTTTAAATAAATCATATAAATTATAGATATATTCGATGTTAAAAGATTTATCAATAACTTCTAAAGTTTTTTTGGCATCTAAATTAAGAATATCATTATGAATATTTTGAGTAATCATAGATGAAAATAGAAAATTATCAATATCGCCAAATAATAATTTAATTTGATTATTGGAAGCATTATCTTTTTTTAATAATTCCAAATGATTATGATTAATAAATTTAAATAAATAGGAATGACTTTTACAAACCTTTAAAGAATTATCTGATTTTATAATAAAATCTCTTTGAATACGATATAAAGAACCATTTAATTCAATATCAATGATAGTATAACCATTATTTTTATTATAATTAATAATACTACTAGTTAAAGAAGATTTTTTAGTATTTTCACCCCAAATAGCTAATAATAATATATCATAAATTGCAGATTTACCGGTTCCATTTTTACCTTTAATCATAAATGTTTTAGTATCCAATTCATGCATATTTAACCAATTTTTATTTTCGTAACATAATAATCCTTCCCATTCTAAATATTTAATAGTAAAAGGTTGTTTTATTTTTTTAATATCATTATTTTTAATACATGAACTAATAATTAAAGATAAATCTTTATTTCGTTTAATACATTCAATTGTTAAATCATCAGGATATTTATTAACATCAAATAATAATAATTCTTTATTTTTAATTATTTCTGTTAATTTATTATATTTATCAACAGATAATAATTTACTAAAATAAGATAAAATATAATTATTATTAATAATATTATCAACCTCATCTTTATTATATAAATCATTATGAATATTATAATCAGTTATAATATCTAAATTTAAACATTTTTCATTAAGATTCGAAATAATGGTAAAATTAATATTATAATTTTTTAATAAAGAATTTAAATTTTGAAAATTAATTTTTGAAAAAGTTTTAATTTCTAATTTTTTTGGAAAATAATCCAAATTATTTTCTATTTCAGATTGTAATAAACATTCGTATTTTCCATTTTTACGAATTAAAATATCATCATTAATATTTTGTTTAATATTAATATAACCAATATCATTATAAACATTAATTTCTTCAATTTTTTTATTATTTAAATTCCATAATAAATAACCATGTTCAATAATATCTTCGCCAAAGTTTTGTTGTATTAAACTTCCTGAATAACCGCAAATAGTATTTTTTTTATAAGTGAATAATTGACGTTTATGAATATCACCTAATAAAACATAATCAAAATCTTGTATCCATTCTAATGGATATGGATTATGAACTTCATCATTATTAATTTCTGTTCCATTAAATAATTTAGCAGATGCAAAAGCACCATGAAATAATGCAATTTTATATTTAACAGTTTCATTTATTAAAGGAAATGAAGGTAATAATTCTTTTCTTCCAGTTAATTTAGTAGAATTCATAGTATCATATAAACTTAAATAAGAGAAACCAATATCATTAATAATAAATGATTTACTTTGATTTAAAACAGTTAAATTAGGAATATTAAAATTCAAAGAGGAAATTAAAGAAGGATTATTATCAATTAAATATTCATGATTACCTTCAAATAAAATTAATCTGCCAATATTGGTTAAACCTAGAATTAAATGATTATATAATAATAAACCATAATTACTAATATTATAACGATTATGAAAAATATCACCAGTTATAATAATAATAAAATCATCAAAACACAAATTATTTTTTTTAATAATATTATTTAAAGATAAAATAGTATTATCAAAAACCGATTTATATTCATCAAATCTAGAATTAATATCATTACCATTTCGAATATGTAAATCACTTAAATGAAAAATAAAATTTAAAGACATTATAAATAATAATAAAAATAAATATTAAAATCATTTTTTATTAAATAATTTTATTATATAATAATTGTTCATCAACAGAATGACCCATTTGTTGAGCTAAAAGTTCTCTTTGAGCATAAGTGGGATTAGTATTATATTTATTAAAATGAACAATATGTGAAATTCTAATAAATCTTAAAGAAATAGGAATTTTATAAATAGTATAAAATAAATCAATTATTTTTTTAGAAAAATAAGTTTCATCGTATTCTTTATTTTTATTTTTTATTTGAGAAAATAATAAATCATTATCATTTAAATTTTTATTTTTTATGTATTCTAAAATTATATTAATTAAATAAGTATCATTAATAATAAGTTCTTGAGTTCCATAATTTTTAAAAGTTTTATAATCATTAAAAATACATTTTATTTTATTATTTAAAATAATCATATAATTATTAGAATTGGTTAAATTTAAATCATTAAATTTAATAATTATTTTTCTCCATTCTAAACGCCTTGATACAATTAGAGTATATAATGAATATAATAATTTATCATCAATAGATTTTAAATTTTCAATATTTTGAATAATAATATTTCTATTTAAATCAATAATTTTATCTTTATCAGAAATATTTAATTTATTTTGTTTTCTTTTATTTTTAACAGAACAAGCATAATAAATAAATAATTTAGAAATTAAATTAATATTATGATTAGTAATAATATTTAAAATATTTAAAACATTTCTGAATGTATTATCATTAGAATAATAATTTCTTAAAATTAAAATAGTATTTTCAATTTGAATATCATTTAAATATTTTAAAAAAGAATAATCAAAAGATTTATAATTTAAAATATCAATTAATAAATTTCTTTCGTTTAAATTTAAATCACGTTTAATAATAATATTATTAATAGTATTTAATAAATTTAAATATGTATTAATAGAACTAGATGTTTTAGTTTTTTTAGAAATTTCTTTATTTTCGAAATTAACATTAGAGATTAATTGTTTTAATTCATCAATGGAATAAATATGATTTTCTTTATTTTCAATAATAATATTTTCTAATAATTTTTCTTTTTTTTCATTATATTTATTTTTTCTTTTTTCTTTTTTTAAATTTAATTTGATTAATAATTGTTTTTCTTCTTCAGTTAAATTCATAATAATAAAAAATAAGAATAATAAATAAAAATCAATTTTTTTATTTAAATAAAAATAATTAATTATTTAATAATTTTAATTTTTCTTCTCGTTTTTTTTGTCTATATTTTCTCATATAAAGTTTTCTATATTCTTTTTTTTTGTTAATAATATCATTATTAACAACATTATCAATTAATTCATTAACAACAGAATTACATAAATTATAAACATCATTATTTTTTTTTAATAATAGAAATTTATTTCTGGCAATTTTAGATAAAATAGCATATTTAATGGTATTAAAAGCATTTTCTTTTTTTTCTTTTTCCAAAAGATTATTATAAATTAATTTTTCATTATCTCTATATTTTTTAGCATCTCTGATATTTTTTAATCTATATTTTTCTTTAATTTCTGGATTTTCCAATAATTTTTGTTTATTTAATTTTTTTTGTTCAGAAATTTTATCTTTTAATTCTTTATTTTCTGGATTTTTTAGTTTTAAATTAAATTTTCTTTGTCTTAATTTAGTATCATATTTTTTATAATCAAATATATCAATTTGTGACAAATTATAATGTTTAAAAAGTTCAATTTTTTTATTTTTTTTATCATTAACATTAGTTATATTTTCAAGTTTATTATATATTTCTTCGAATATTTTATCCATTTATATTATTTATTTAATTTTATTATTAAATTAAAATCAATTTTTTATTTATAAAACACAATATATTTTTATATTTAACTATGCAGAAAAAAGAGGGGGGGGGAGCGAGAGCAAAAAAAACTCGCACAAGACCAGCAAAAAAACTCGCACAAGACCAGCAAAAAAACTCGCACAAGACCAGCAAAAAAACT